>ENA-UOJS01000822-UOJS01000822.1-human-gut-metagenome-genome-assembly--contig:-C74-NODE-822-length-29982-cov-15.677649_pt1 | contig 29982 bp, 38 predicted proteins | sample MGYA00242355_ERZ723902 | MGnify/ENA metagenome assembly ERZ723902
AAACCCGGTACCCTATCCCCTAGCGGGTTTTATCCCCCTTGGGCCCGCACCCCCCTGCGGGGGGGGGGCGCCGGGTGGGTGGGGGGGGTGTGGGGGGGGGGGGGGGGGGCGGTATCAATAGCTTTCATGGTTTTTCTCCTTTTCGGGGAATTGTTCAGGTTCCCCGGTTTTTTCTTTTTTCGGGGAAAGCTCTTCTTTCCCCTTTGTCTATAATATAGCACTAATTTTGCTATTGTCAAACAAGAAAAGCAAAAAAAACACAAAAAAGTTGATTTTTTTTCTTGCTTTCCCTGTCATCCGGAACATCACAAAAGACCACGCGCAAAATCAAGGACACGGCGCAAGGAAAATAAAGACAAATGATCCAGTAGTGTATTCAACTCCTCGCGAATATTAGAGTTAGAGTAACTCGAAGTTTGTACCTCTGCCGCCCCGCCCGTGAAGTCGGACATCAGCGCCATGAACTCGCGCTTTGCTTCCATTGTGGAATGTGCCATGTAGTGCTTTGTCATTTCCGGCGACATGTGCCCAACGATTGACTGGACAATGACAAGGGGAATGCCGCGCAAGCCCGCATAATAGCAGAATGTGTGGCGGCAGGAATGCAAATCCTTTACGGAAACAAACCGCGTGCGTCCCTCCGGTTTCCTGCGGGTTTGAATTCCTAGCGAATCCAAAAAACGCTTGAACCGATACGATACAGCGTTCTTCCGGTGCTGATACAGCGCGGCGTGCCGGGGAAAGATGAATTCAGAATCGTTTCCGCGCTTCTGCTCCAGAAGATAGCTTCTGAACTCCGGGTATATCGGGATTTCAACAACTTTCCCGGTTTTCCGCATTTTTCGCCGGATAAAATTCTCGTTGAAATTGACATCTGACCAACGAAGCATACAAATGTCGCCCTCGCGCATGGCGGTGGCAATCGCCACGGAAAACAGCGGACGCGTGAAGTCGTCAAGGTTATCGCGTATTAGCTTGATTTCCGCAGGCGTAAAGGCTTCTCTAGCCTCTGTTACGGCTTCCAGTTTCGGAAAGTTGAACGGGTTAAATAAAATGCCTGCGTCTTCAAGCAGAAGCTGAAATACTTCCTTGCAGAGCGAATGATAAGCGTTAATGCTGAGCGGAGCCATTCCCTGAGTCGCCCGCCGCTTGATTCTCTTACCGAATGCCTGATAAACGTAATGCGTGGAGAATCTGCCGTTCTGCCGAATATATGCGATATACGCCTCCGCATGGCTTCTTGTTACTTCCGGCAATGTTTCAATATTTGGATAATTCTTTTTCATGAACTGCCGGAAATCTTCCCCCTGGCTAGCCTTCCGGAGAATTTTATCCGGCTTCGGTTTTCGCTTCCGTGGTTTAGCCATCGCCAACCGAAAAGCCTCTGCAAGCGTTATCGTTCTTCCGCCTGTCAATTCCTGCCGGAAGTTCTCAACCAGTGCAACCGCTGAACGCTGCTGTGCAGCTTCCTTGCTGATTCTTTTCAACCGGGCTTCAAATTCCCGCGCCTGCTCCTCGGTTGTGCATCCCTCGCAGACACCATAATAGTTTTTCCCGTTTTGCATGAATTTATAGTGGTACTCGGATGTTTCCCCGCGCGATGTTTTCCTCTTGAAAACTGACATGGTTTTTCTCCTGCTTTTTCTTTTTGTTAAGTCTCTGCAACAATAGCACGCAATATTATCTTTTTCAACAAAAAACGGGAGACATTTTTAAAATTTTTATAACTTTTTCGCCTTTTGGGGTTATTTTTTTTTTAAAAACAACGACTCGGTAAGAGGGGATGTGTTGAATTCAACGACTCTCCAGAACCTCTGATTTCAGATTCAAAAACGCCATTTTTCCGCATTTTCGCAACACCTTAAAACTCCGACAATTCCCGCATTTTTAAGAACCGATTAGAACATTTTTAGAACATTTTTTTCTTAAAAAATACGACAAAAACACGCCGCCGTGCTTCCTTATCTCGTCAAGAGAAAGGAAAACAAAAATGATAACTATTATCATCCAACTGTTGAAGATTTACGGAGCGGCAAAAGACTTGCACTATTCCGCGTTCGGACCGGAATTTTACGGACAACATTTGCTTTATGACGAGATTGCCAGCGGATGCCAAAAGCAGATTGACAGAATCAAGGAGAATTTCTATCTTGCGCGCGGTCTTGATGTTCCGACGGCAAAGGAAACTTACAGCGCCGCCGCGCAGGGACTGCCGGATCGGGCAACGCCGGAAAATCTGCGGGACGCGATAAGTTCCACTATCTCACTGATTGACGAAGTTGCAACCGGAAGCGATTCCCGGCTGACGGAAGGCGAAAAAACACTGATCGGCGATATTTCCGACGCACTCGCGCAAAAGCTCGGTTTCCTGAATCGGCTTCTTGCGCAAGGTAACTGAACATCAAGGAGCGGGAAATGGCGCGCGGGAAATTGACAATACGCGGAAAACGGACGCCGGAAAATGTTCGTAAAGAGATTCAGGAGAAAATTCTTGCGCGTCTGATGAGCGGCGAACACTTGACGGCAATCTGCCGTTCAAAAGAAATGCCCGAACTCAAAAGCATCTATCAATGGTTGCAAACTGATGCTGTTTTTGCAGAGCGCTATTCATTCGCCCGCGAAGTTGCAGCGCAAATAATGTGCGATGAGATTGTGGAAATAGCCGACAACTGCAATGAAGACTGGACAGAATGCGCGAAACTGAATAAAGCGTCCGTAGAAAGAGCGAAAATTATGATTGACGCGCGAAAATGGACGCTTGCCACAACGATGCCACGGCGCTATGGGAATAAAGCCAATATTGAGATTTCCGGCAAAGACGGCGGCGCTATCACCATGGCGAACGCAGTTATCCCGATTGACGAACTGCGGAAAACATGGCAGATGGTTGAAAAAGATATTGAATACGAAGAAGTTGATTCGGGAGCCTCTGAACCTTGATTACCGACTACACGCTGCTGAAACTTCGGAAACATGCAAAAGCGGAAGCGATACTTTTGCGCAGTTCCCTGCGTCGCTTCATCGCTGTCTTCCATTTTTACATGACCCGGCAAAACTTCACGTTCCGTCCGTTCCATTTGGAACTGATACGGAAACTGGAGGAGCGGGTTTTTGAGCCGGAAAAGCACAAACGCAATCTGTATATTGGAATGCCGCCGCGATTCGGGAAAACGCAGATAACAAAATACTTCTGTGCTTGGAGTTTTGCCGTAAATCCGTATTCAAACTTCATTCTGACGAGTTACGGCTCCGACCTTGTGCTGCGATCCAGTAAAGAGGTGCGAAGCATCATCAACAGCGAGCTTTACCGGACGCTGTTTAATATTCTACTTGATCCGACAACGACCGCATCGGAGCTGTGGAAAATCGACGGTGGAGGCGGGGAATTCCGCTCGGCGTCACTGGAGGGAGTTGTTACCGGGTTCGGCGCGGGAATTACACAGCCGGGATTCGGCGGCGCACTTCTGATTGACGACTTCATGAAAGCGGGTGAAAACGCAAGTCAGGCGGCAAAAAAATCCGTTATCTCCGCATACACCGACACGCTGAAAAGTCGATTAAATAAGCCTGAAACACCGATTATCATCATCGCGCAGAGATTGGCGGTTGACGACCTGATCGGATACATCGAAGAAAACGAAAAAGAAGACTGGGAATTCTTCCTGATCGAGGGACTGGACGAGAAAACCGGGAAAGCAGCGTGGGAAAGCAAGATGCCCGCCGCAACTCTTTTGAAGATGAAAGAGATGACGCCGCATGTGTTTTATTCTCAGTATCAGCAGAATCCAATTATCTTAGGCGGCGATATTTTCCGCTCGGAATGGTGGCGGTTCTATAATGCAAGCGACATATGGAATTACCGCCGAATCTTCATCACGGCTGATACGGCGATGAAGACGGGCGAACAGAATGACTTTACGGCAATCGGCTGTTTCGGGATTTGCGCAGACAAAACAATTCATCTTCTGGACCTTACGCACGGAAAATTTGAAGCGCCGGAACTGGAAAAAGTTCTGTTCCAGATGTGGGAGAAATGGCGGGTTCCGAAAAACGGCGTCCGGTGCACCGCTGTTTACATTGAAGATAAAGCATCGGGTACCGGGATGATTCAAACGATACGGCGAAAAGGCGTTCCGGTTCTGCCGATTAAACCGATCAAAGATAAATACACGCGGGCAATGGACGCAGTTCCGACGATCTGTGCCGGACTTTTCCTGCTGCCGAATGGACCAGCCGACCCGATTTCACGAGCGGTGATTTCGGAAATGGAAGCATTCCGGAAAGATATGTCGCACAAGCACGATGACATTGTGGATATGATTTGCTACGGACTTGAAAAAGCCACGATGCCAACAGGTTTTATCTGATTTTAACCAACAGGAGATATTCGCCATGATTTTTGAAAAACTTTTCCGGAAGAAAACGCAAAGCGCCGAAGCGGAAACCGAACTGCAAGCGCTGAAAGAGAAAATGCAGCAGGAAGAAAACGCAAAATTCAACCGCCGGATGCTTGCGGGATTCGATGACAACTTGGCAACGCGGAAAGAGCAAATCCGGGCGCAGAAAATCGAAAAGCTGTTTCCCCGGACGATGGACCAGATCGCCGAAGTTGAAAACGGGAAAGTCAACCGGGAAAAAGCGTTTGCCATGGACGGCATGGAAGAGCGGTTTTTTTCACCGCCGAAAATGACGCTGGACAATGAAGTACTGGACCGGATGACAGACTATTTCATCGGATGGCAGTCTTGCGCAATTCTGAAACAGAACTGGCTGATTGATCGGGCGTGCACGATTCCCGCAGAAGATGCAATAGCGCATGGCTGGAAACTTGCGTTTTCCGATGCGGATCAAACGGAAGAACTGAGCGAAGCGGACGAGAAAGCGCGGGCGGCGAAGCTGAAAGAGATTGAAGCATCCGCCAAAGATTACGGAATTGCCAATGTGTGCAAAAAAGCGGAGACGCTGAAAAAAGTGTTCGGGTACTGCTTGGTTATCCCGCAGATTGACGGCGCGGATATGTCTAAGCCGTTCAATATTGAATCCATCCGCCCGAATTCATACAAGGGCTTTTCGGTCATTGAGCCGATGTGGATTGTTCCGCAATTCGACGCGGAAGCGCGGAATCCGTCAAGCCCGGATTTCTATATCCCGACCGAATACGTCATTGCCGGAAACACGAGTCACCCGATTCACAAATCATGGCTGGTGAAACTTGTAAATTCTCCGGTTCCGGATGTTCTTAAGCCTGTCTACTACTGGGGCGGAGTTCCGCTGACGCAGCAGATTTTCCGCAGAGTTTACGCGGCGGAAACGACCGCGAACGAAGCGCCCAACCTTGCGATGACAAAGAGGATGCTTGTACTTGAGGGGAATTTGGAAAACGCGATTTTCGATCCGCAGCTGTTCCAGTCCCGGATGGAAATGTTTTCCCGGATGCGCGATAATTTCGGCGTCGCTGTCGTTGAGCCGTCTTCCAACGCGAAACAGATTGATACATCGCTTGCCGACTTTGAAGAGCTGATTATGACGCAATATCAGCTTGTTGCCTCAATCGCGCAAATCCCCATCAGCAAACTTCTGAAAGTTCAGATAAAGGGATTCAATTCGACCGGGGAGTTCGAAAAAAAAGACTACACGCAAACGCTGATCGCAATTCAGGAAAACGACTATACGCCGATTATCGAACTTCACAACAAGCTGTTCACAATGTCAAATTACGGAGAAGAAATCCGCCTTTCCGTGAACTGGAGCAAAGTGGACGAACCGACCGAAAAAGAGAACGCGGAAATTCTGCACCTGAAAGCGCAGAGGGATGCGGCGTACATCACCGCAGGAGTGGTTACAAGCGACGAGGTACGGGACCGCCTGCGGAACGATGAAGAGGGAGAATTTACCGCAATTCCTGCGGTGAAGCCAATGGACGATTTGTATGATGACTTGGATTTCCCGAACGAAGAGGAAACCGCCGACCCGGAGCAGAATGAGCGATGAAGCGAACTGAAACGAAACACTACATCGAAACGCCGCCGCTGCTTCCGAACCGTGGGCTTGAACTGGAATATGTGCGGGAACTGGAAGCGCTGTTCCGCCCGCTGATCCGGGAAACCTACTCGGAGATTATGGAGATTTACCGCCGCGAGAAATGGCAGATCACCCTTGACGGATCCGGGAATCCGGGAGGGCATTACGTCGCCATGGATGGAATATCAGATTTGATCGGCGCGGCTTTGGTTCGCCTGCGGGAAAAGTTTGAGGCGCGTATTTCAAGAAAAGCGCTGGAAGTCGCCGGGGAGATGGTTGACAAGGTCGTTGATTTCGCAGTTCATACGTTTTTACCGCGTGTCCAGAAAGTTATACCGAAAGGTATTGAAATAGAAATCGGACGGAACGAGAAGACCGGGGAAATTCTGATGGCATCTGTCCGGAAGCAGTTCCTGCCGGGGAAAGCAAAGGAAGCGATTGAGGCGGCGATCATTGAAAACGTGAACCTGATCCGCTCCATCCCGCCGCAATATCTGGACAGAGTGGCGGGAGCGGTCACGCGTTCCATTCAGTCGGGGGGCTCCATTGAGGACCTGGCAAAGAAAATCAGGAAATACGGGAAAATGTCAATGCAGAGAGCGCGGAACATCGCACTGGACCAAACGCGGAAAACATACACTGCAATAACGATTCGACAGCTTCAACAGATGGGGGTAAAAAAATGGCGGTGGCATCATGTCGAAAACGAAAAGCATCCGCGCCCGTGGCATTTGGGCAGGCATCCGCACGGCTTGAATGGCGGAATATTCGACTTGGACAACCCGCCAATTATCGAACCGCGAACAGGAGAACGCGGCTTCCCGGCACAGCTTCCGTTTTGCCGCTGTTCGATGAGCGGGATTCTCGATTTCCCATAAAAAAAAGAGAGTTTTTTATGGTGAAACAATACGACAAAAAACAAAAGGCATGTTTTATTTCGGCAAAAAGGAGAAAATGAATGGGAAAAATCGTTGACGAAAATGGTTTTTGGCTGATAAGAAACAACCCGGTTAGCAAAGCGGGGGTTTTCCCGTATCTGGGACGCTCCATTTCTCCGGTCCTCGATCCCGACAAACTGTATAACGTTCTGCGTCCGGAAGAAGAGCTGTCTTCCAAAAAAACGCTTTCCAGTTTCGACACGGTTCCGTTCATGGAAGGTCATGAGATGATTGGCGAACATTACAAGCATTTCGACGACCGCAAAACGGGTGGCGTCATGACCAACGCGACATACAAAGACGGCATTCTGTACGGCGATTTGAAAATCTTTTCCGAAGATATGAAAAATAAAATCCTCAACGGAAAGAAAGAACTTTCACTTGGGTATGTCTGCGATTACAAACTCAAAAAAGGCGTTTATAACGGGCAACCGTATGACGCGGTTCAGACAAATCTGCGGGGGAACCATATCGCGCTTGTAGATCGTGGACGCATGGGGTCCGATGTCAGGGTTTACGATCAGCATCAGCGCCAGATTACATTCGATTCGATTGACTTTGAACAGGAAAATGTCATGGAACAAACCAACAAAGGAGAAAACAACATGGCAGAAGAAAACAAAAGCCGCGAGGCAGAGAACGCGAAAGTGGACAAGCGCAAGCTGATCGACAAAATCGGCGGCATGGCGAAGTCCATCGGAGCGAATGAGGAGCAGATCCGGACTTTCATCAAGACGGCGGAGGAAATCGCGTACAACGATTCTTCCCGTGGAACCGCGAATGATGAAGAGGAGAAGAAGAAAGCGGAAGACGCGGAGAAAAAGAGCGAAAAAGAGGAGCTGAAGAAAGAAGAGGAGCCGAACGGCAAGAAAGCGGAAGACGCGGCACCTGTTTCCGTTGCTCTGGATGAAGACGCGCTGTACCGGAAGTTTGAACAGCGTTACGCAAAGAAAAACGCTCTTGTGTCGAAGCTGAAAGAGCACATCGGAACTTTTGCATGCGATGGCATGACTCCGGAAGAAATTGCCGTGTTCGGCTGCGAAAAGCTCGGACTTGACGCGGCGAACGGGCACGATGCCGAAATTGCCTTGAACACCTATTTCAAGGTGGCGAAGAAGTCGCCGACCTATGCGCTCGATGAGTCGCAGCGCAAGCCGTTCGCGCAGGATCAGGCACCGCTTGACGACTGCCTCAAAGATTACCTTGCAGGCAAATAACAGAGAGAAAAGGAGAAAAGAACATGGCTTTTCAGTCAATTATCAATCAGTTTCAGGCGCCTGGCATTCCGGGAGAATTCGCCGACAATTCCCCGCGCACAGTTCAGCCCGCAATTCTGAACGGAACCGATGACGCGCTGCCGACCATCGGACGCGTTTTCACCTATACCGCGCCGACCACGGATCCCATGCAGGTGACGCTTGGCGGAACAGCGGCGGCGAACTTTGCGGGAATCCTCGTGAATCCGAAAGAACTGGTTCGCGCAAACGGACTTACCGCCGGGCTTGAAGTCGCGGAAGACTCCATCGGTTCAATCTGCCGGGAAGGTCACATTTGGGTGAAAGTCGACGCGGCTGTTACCCTGTCTTCCATTCCGGTATACAACACGACCACGGGAACCATTTCCGGGTATACCGGAGAAACCGTTCCGTCCGGCTATGCGGCAATCCCGAACGCAAAATTCGTGCTTGTGAATTCCGCCGCCGATGGCATGGCCGTCCTTGAACTCAACCGCTAAAAGGAGAAAAGAAGAATGAATAAATTTTATCTCAAACCTGAACAGGTCAGAGAATGGGCGATGGACGAACGTCCGGCGACGCTTGAAGCGCTCGGTAAAATCGGTATCGGTTTCAATCCCCGCGCGCTTCAGATGCTGCAGAGCACAAATCAGGCGATGGACGCGGCTTATGCAATGGACGCGGCGCCGGCGCCGGTAACGACTCCGTCCGCGAGCGCTGCACTTCAGTTCCTGCAACACTTCCTCTCCGTTCCGATTCGCGTTGTCACCATGGCACGGAAAGCGGACGAGATTCTCGGAAGGACGTTCGCCGGAAGCTGGCGCGATGAGGAAATTGTGATTCCCGTCATTGAGCTGATCGGACAGCCGCAGCCGTATGGCGACACGAACAACGTTCCGCTTGCGAGCTTCAATACGAACTTTGAACAGCGGAAGATTTTCCGGATGGAGCTCGGATTTGAAGCAAACCAGTTGGAAATTCAGCGTGCGTCTGCGATGCGTACCGATGCGGTATCGCTGAAACGTGAAGCGGTTGCGATGGCTCTTGCCATTGCGATGAACGATGTTGCGTTCAACGGCTTCAACAGCGGAACCGGGAAGATTTACGGACTTCTGAACGATCCGAATCTCCCGGCATACGTCACGGTGGCGACCGGAGCCGGAGGCTCCATAACTTGGGCGTCCAAAACGTTCCAGGAGATCACGGCGGACATTCGCACGGCCGTCAGCAAGCTCCGCGTCCAGTCTGGAAGCAACTTTGATCCGATGCGCGACTCGTTCACGCTTGCGATTGCGCAGAGCGCGTATGATGCTCTGTCCACGACAACGGATTTCGGAATTTCCGTGATGAAGTGGTTGCAGGATACCTATCCGCGCATCCGCCTTGTTTCGGTTCCGCAGTTCGACAAAGCCAACGGAAGCGCGAACGTGTTCTACATGATCGCGGACAAGATCGCCACGAACAAGACCGTGGATCAGCTGATTCAGCAGGAATTGTTCCTGCTCGGAGTTCAGCCGACTGCCAAAGGAATGATCGAAGATTATTCCAATGCAACGGCGGGCGTTGTGGTAACACAGCCGTTGGGTGTGGTGAGATACACCGGAATTTAACCCCCCCCTCCTTCCGCTTCTTCTCCGTTGCGTCCTTTCCAACGGCAGAAGAGGCGGGGGGTCTTACCGAAACGACATAAACAACATACAGAAAAAGGATTTTGAGTTATGCCTTATGTAATCTCCAAAATGGCGGCGAACACCGAATATACTGTTTACAAGCGTGTGCAGGACGGCAAAGAGGTCCGGAATATCCCGCAGCGTGGTATCGTGGTAAAAGGCGGACAGGGCGTTGCAGATCGCCGGACGCTTCTTGTGCCTACGAACGGAGTTGTGACGGAAATCACCGATGAAGAGGCGGAAATTCTCAAGCAGAATGCGGTTTTCAAGATGCACGAAGAAAACGGATATGTCAAGATTGTGTATTCCAAAGATACCGATTCCGCAGCGAATGAAATGCAGAAAGAAGACGACAGCGCGCAGCTGACGAAAGACGACTTCCGCAACCCGATTCCGGGAGCTGAAGACGCGACGCTGAAAGTTGATGGCGAAAAGGTTGAGATCTCCAAAAAAGTCGCAACGAGTCACAAACGCAATAAGGGGTGATGAGTTATGCCGACGCTCGGTGCGGACAATAAAATCATTGTGACACCGGAAGACATCCGGGCGGCTTTTCCGGAGTTTTCCGACGCGGAGCTGTTCCCGGACGCGATGATTCAGAACAATATCACACAAGCCGGATGCTATGTTTCAACGGTGAACTATGGCGATATTGATTTTGATTGTCGGGCGCTGATGATTGAACTGGTGTCCTGTCATCTGATCGCACTGAGCAAGGCAATGGCGGACGCGGCGGCTGGGAGCGGAACAACTGACGGAGTTGTGGGGCAAATCAGCCGCGCAACTATCGGAGATGTTACGGTTTCCGTCGCTGTTCCTGCCAATAAGAACGAGTTGCAGTACTGGATGAACCAAACGCCATACGGGCAGCGGTATCTTGCGCTTGTGAGCGCGAAAGTATCGCCGCTTTATTACGGCGGAAGTTGGCAAAGGGTGCTGTGATGAAAGCGTTCCAGAAAACACGATTCAAAAATAAGGTTGGGACGGCGCTTCTGAAACGGATTAACCGTATGCAGGAAATGCTTGCAGAGGCTCCGGAAGTCCGGGTCGGTTGGTTCAAAGGGCAACAGTACCCGAACGGGGAACAGATCGCGGACGTTGCATTCAAGCAGGAATACGGAACTTCCGGGGTTCCGGGGATCCCGTCCCGTCCGTTTATGCGTGTTGCGGAAAGGAACCGGGGCGGATGGAAACAGAGGCTGTCCCGTGAAATTCGCTTTGAATTCAAAAAAAAGGAATCGGGTGACATCAGCAGAGCATTTGAGAACGTTGGGTACATGGTCAAGGAAGATATTCAGATTGCCATTCTTTCAGTCCATGAACCGCCGCTTAGACCGTATACGGTAAGGAAACGCGCGGAACGGCTCGGCTTGACGTTTCACGATGCTTTTGGGGGGAATGAACGCAACTCTTATATGTTGACGAAACCGCTGATTGACACAGGAACCATGATAACCTCCATAGAGGTGCGGACATACGGGAAAAACAGGAGCCGATAATGTGGAATCTTTTGGGTACAGCATTGAGACTTATACCTCCGGTTACCGTCCAGTATCAGAAATATATCGGAGAGACGGTAAACGAGCTTGGTATTTGCGTGCCTCAATACGCTGATCCCGTGACGGTTCCGAATGCGCATCTGCAACCGTCGGCGAGTTCCACGGGCTTTGGCGGTAAATTCAGCGGGAACAATGTTATGTACGATGATATAGGGCTTCAATTAGCGCACAATTTCAGAACGCTCTATATCCCGGCGAACATTCAGGGCATTGAGGCGCAGACAACGAACGATGTTATTCTCTATCAGGGGAAACGGTGGAACATCAAAAGCGTGAACCAGTGGTTCGACTATGACGGATGGAACAAACTGATAATCGTTGAGGACAAGAAGTATGGCGCTGACAAGTGAAAATCAGCTTTTTGCGGACCTGATCCGGATAATCCGGGACGGGCTTGTTGCTCTCGGCGTGGACGGATGGACCGTGATGCAGGATTATCAGCCAACGGAACAGGGTTTGCGGGATAAGCTGATCAAATTGAACAAAGTCTATTCCCGGAAGATCGGCGCACAGGGGAACTCGGACGAAAAGCGAATACTGGACAACGGAGAAATTGAACTGGTTCACAAAGAGTTTTTCCAGAAAGAAATCAGTATTCAGCTTGATTTTTATGTGAAAAGCACGGTTGCGGAGACGGTGGATAGTATCACGGGCGCGGACATGGCGCAACAGCTTGCGTGTTACTTTTCCGGAGTATCGGGAGTTCAGGCGCTTCTTGAAGCGGGGTATGGAATGCTGCGGATTGAGAACATCCGGGACCCGAAACACGTTTTAGACTCGAATCTGTATCAGGTTTTGCCGGGGTTCGATTTGGTCCTGCGGTTCTGGCAGGAGATTGAGATGAAACAGCAGGCGGCAGTTATCAAAGGCTTTAGAATTATAGGCGTTTAACTCAAACAAAGGAGAATACAATGGCAATTTCACAAAAAAGGTATGTCGACATTACCAGCGGAGTTGGCGGCGCTGCGGTAGCGGCGGAACGCGAACTGATCGCACGCCTGATTACCGGGAATCAGCTTGCGCCGATGGGAGCTGTGATGGAGTTCACCAGTCTTGACAACGTGGGGCTCCATTTCGGGACCGGGAGCGCAGAATATGCATGGGCGGAGAAATATTTCGGGTTCGTGTCGAAAAGCGTCACGCAGCCGAAAAAACTTTCTTTCGCGCGTACTGCAACGGAAGCGGTTGCGCCGCAGTTGATTTCCACGATCACGGCGAGTCCGGTTGTAAAGTTCACCGGAATCACGGATGGCTCCATGGTTATCACAATGGGCGGCGTTTCACAAACGCTTACCGGGCTGAACTTTTCTTCTGCGGTCAGTCTCTCTGATGTGGCATCTGCCATTCAGACGAAAATCAACGGCTTCAGTGCCGGCGGCGCTCTCTGGACCTCGGCGACGGTATCGCTCACGAACGGGGAATTTGTTCTGACAGGCGGAGAAACTGGACCTGCGGAAATGAAGTACGCGGAAAACGCGGTGGATGGAACGGCGGTTGCGGCTCTGATCGGATGGGATATTTCGTCTCTTCCCGTTGTCAGCAACGGAAGCGATGCGGAATCTCCGGAGGCGGCAATGACGCGAATCGCAGACATTTCCAACAACTTCGGATCGTTTGCTTTCCTTGAAACGCTGTCAACGGATGAAATCGGCGCTGTTGCAAAATGGACCAACGCTCAGAATGTTTTGTTCCTGTACAGCGTTCCTGTCACGCCGACGAATTACGCGGAGATTCAGGCGGCGGTCAACGGAATGAACGGCGTCTGTCTGACACTGGAAGACACCGACAGCGACGCGGAATTTATGCCGTGCGCGGTTCTTGCGGCGACGGACTACGACAGAACCAATGCCGCGCAGAACTACATGTTTCAGCAGTTCGACGGGGTCCCCGCCTCGGTTACGACCGACCGTTACGCGGATGTTTACGACCTTGCCAAAGTGAACTACTACGGTGAAACGCAGTCCGCAGGAACGCGAATTTCGTTCTATCAGCGCGGAGTTCTGCAAGGTGATATTGAAGACATCGGCGTGTACTGCAATGAAATGTGGCTGAAAGACTCGATCGTTGTGGCGATGTTCAATCTTCTGCTTGCCGTAGGGAAAGTCCCTGCGAACAAGAGCGGAGCGGCGCAGGTAACGGGCGTGATGATGGATTCGATCAATCGGGCGATCCGAAACGGAACGATTATCCCGACCAAAGAACTGACTCCGACGCAGAAAGCCTATATCACATCGATCACCGACGATCCGGAAGCGTGGCAGATCGTCTATTCCAATGGCTACTGGCTTGATGTGAAGATCACAAGCGGAATTCAGAACGGATCCACGCTGTACAAGGTGGAATACATCCTGATTTACAGCAAAGGCGATTCGATCAAAAAGGTCGAAGGCACGCACATCCTCATTTAATAACAGGAAAGGGAAAGCACTATGCATAACGTAAGCGCAACCGGGCTTAAAATGCGGCTTGTCGCAAGCCTCACGTTCCCCGCAGGATTTGACATCACGCAGTTTGCCGATGATGCAGACCCGCTGAACAGCGAAAATCTCACTATTGCAGAAACTGCGGCCGCACTGAACGGCGACCTCGTCGCGTGGGGAACGCCGAATGTGATTCCGTTGACTGTGGCGGTTCTTCCGGACACGGATGAAGACCGGAATCTCTCAATCCTGTGGAATGTCAACCGGATCGGGAAAAACAAAGTTGCGGTTCAGGATGTGATTACCCTTGTGGTAACTTATCCGAACGGCGACCAGAAAATCCTGTCGAACGGGGTTATGATCAGCGGTCCCGCGCTGAACTCCGGATCGTCCGAGGGCAGACTCAAGACGAAAGAATACGGATTCAGTTTTGAATCTATCATCTGATAGACATCAGTTCCCCGGCGGTTTCCCCGCCGGGGAGTAATTCAACGACAATACAGGAAAGGACACAAGCGAGTATGATTGAACCGAAAGAAACCGTTATTGACGGGCACACTTACATCCTGCACAAACTTCCCGCAGTGGCAGGGCGCGAAATTGTCACGCAGTATCTCACAGCGAACATTCCGAAACTGGGGGACTACGGAAGATCAGAGGAACTGATGTTGAAACTGATGCGATTCGTGACGGTACGTCCGCAGCCGGGCGGTCCGGAAATCGCTTTGGAAACGCCGGAGCTGATTGACAACCATGTTCCCGGAGCAATGACGCTTCTGAAACTTGAGAAAGAGATGATGCAGTACTCGTTTGATTTTTTAGCAGACGGCGAAATCTCCAACTTCCTAGAGTTGATTCAGAAAGTAGCCGACAGAAAAGTTACTCAAATTGCGATGAGCTTATTGGGTGCATCATCGACAGCGGACGAGCAACCCTCCGGGAACTGAAAGAGGAGTATTCGCTTGAGGACGCGATGTACATCTGGGAAAGTATCATCATCCCACGGGCGAATGAGCACATCGCGCTGAAAGCGGCGCAGAAGCAACAGAAACGGGGAAAAGTGTAATTATGCCGACTTACAACGACAGTGATTTTTTTATCGACATTGAAACGAACGCGCCGATGACGGCGGAGAAATTGCGGAAGCTGGAAAAAGCAGTCCGCGATTATCTGGACGCGACGCGCAAACTTTCACAAGATGAAACATTGTCGGATAAAAAGGACCTTGATAACAAAACAAGGATTTATCGGCAGAAAGATAAGCAAATCCGACAGGAAAAGGAGCTCGGACGGCAACAGCGCCAGAATGCAAAGGAAGAGCGCGGGCGCATATCGCAAAACGCAAAGCTCTTGCAGCAGCTTGGGCATCTTGCCGGGAGCGTCTTTTTCGTAAGAAAGATGATCGACTTCGGGCGCGGAGTCTTTGACGAATCCCGCCAACTGTATGCAAGTAATTTTGCATATGGTATCAATCCGGAATCACAACAGGCGCTTGGATTCCTTGCAAAAAAGTTCGGGGGAAACGATAAAGCCGCAGGACAGGCGCTGAAACATCTCAAGGACATTGCGTTTCTCGTTGAAAAGGGGCAGAATCCGGTCAGCGAGCTTGGAATGGCGCTCGGTGGACAGGGGATTTTTCAGGATGAAAGCGGCAATCTGACAAAAGACCCGCTGATTATTCTTTCCAACCTTGCGCAGAGAATGCAGGAACTGGAAAAAGCCGGGCGCACGTATGACGCGCAACGACTGGGGCAGGAGTTCGGACTTGATGCTTCCATTACTTCGGTTCTGCGGGAACACGGAACAAACTTCCTTGCAGAACTCCGGAAGCAGGAGCAAGCCGTTGCCATCAGCCGGAAGCAGATTCAGCAACTGCAAGCCACGCAGCAGGATTTTGACAAGGTCCTGAAAGAGGCAAAGAAGACGCTTGTAGAGCAGTTGACCTGGATAAGCGAAAATATCCTGCGACCCTTGGCGCAATGGGCGGCAAAAAATCCGGATGCCATAAAGAAGCTCACCTATGGAGTGGAAGCAGTTGCCATTATAGGCGGCGGCATTGCGGCGATCAATACAGCTATATGGGCTGTGAAAAAAGCAGGAACAGCGGCTGCGGCAGCGAGCGCGGGACTGGGGGGACTTGCGAAAGTAGCGCCTCTACTCGTGAAAATCTTGGCTCCGTTAGCGGTGGGCATTGGCGGCTTCAAGTTAGGGGAAATAATCTCGGAAAAGTTTATTGCACCTCATGTCTTGGAATCCGATACCATCGGAAACTGGTGGAATAAATTGTCCGGGGATGAAGACAGGCACAGGCTAGCAAGGCATCAAATGCTTGAGAGAATTCAGCACCGCCGAATGCAAAGGCGTTCACTCGAATCAACGTTTGACTACTATTCCCCCTTGTACAATTTTCTTGACAAGTACTTAAAGGAGGTACGTTCCGGGGACTATCTGCGTTCAAGAATCAACGAGGTGGAAGATACGATTCATACGCCGCTAAATTCCATGAACAGCAACACGATAAACAATCTTGGAAATACTTCCAACGTTTCCAACAATGCCGTTACCCGCGTGGGAACGATCAACGTCACGGCTGCAAGTTCTCAGCCGTATGAAATCGCGGCGGCGGTTGAACGCGGATTGAAAGTTTCTGACTTTGCCATGCTTGATTATATGAATTCAGGCGGGTTCCGGGTTTGAGGGATGAGAAGAAAGGGGAAAAAAATAAATGGCGGTAAGCGTTGTTAATTTATCACTGAAAGCGGCGGGGATTGTCGCAAGCGTTACGGACCTTGCGCCATTTCTGCGGAGCATTACCTTTTACGATCAGGAGACGGGGAAGCAGATTTTTAACGGAATTCCTTTTTTCTCGTCCGCGCATCTGAACGCCGGAGTGGATCAGTCGTCAAAGCTGTGCGATTCCCCGGTAGAATCGGGAGCGAAAATTTCGGATCATAAAATCCGGATGCCGCGAACGATCACCTGCGCTCTTGTGATTCCGTCATTTCTTGGCGGGCTTGTGGTGGATCAGCTGAACGAGTATTTCCGGAATTCAGCAAAAATCATGGTTCAGTGTCCCGCCGGGGTGTTCGCAAATATGATCCTTGAGTCCATGCCTGTAAATATGACACCGGAAAACGTTTCCCGCCCGATTTACGAATTGCGGCTCCGGGAGGTCCTGATCGTAGTCCCGCAGCTTGTCGGGATTGAAGAGGCGAACGCGGCAAACCCATCCGACGCAGACACAAAGAAGCAATCGGTTTTGAGTGACTTTATCAAGAACAACGAAACAATCGGCAACGCGCTGAATGCCGTATCGGGGTGGATGAAATGAATAAAATCACGTTACAGAACATACCGAATCAGGAATTCGATATTACACTTGATGAGGTGGACTACACGATCCGCCTGCGTACCGTTCGGGATTTTACGCTTGCGGACATTGAAGCGAACGGAGAACTCCTGAAATCGGGCGTACGCTGTGTTCCGGGGATCCCGCTTCTTCCATACAAGTACCTGACGCGGGGCGGTAATTTCTTCTTTATGTGTCTTGACGGGAATTATCCGTACTATACGCAGTTTGGGGTAACGCAGGAACTGATTTATATTTCCGATTCGGAACTGGCGGAGGCGGGCAATGGCTGACGATTCTTTTCCCTTTAAGGCGGCGGAACAGTTTCCCCGGAAACTTCCGGAGCGCAAAGCGTTTTTCCTTATCAAACAGGGAAACGAGTCAAGCGATAAGTATTTGAAACTGGACGGACTCAACGTCCGGTTTCATGTTCGAAACCTGATGGACAACCTGACACCGACGGCTGATTTTGCAATCTGCAACCTGAACCGGACGGAAGCGGAGTACATCACAAAACTTTTTTCGTACTACAGCAATAAAACAGAATCAAGGGAAATCCGGTTTTATGCGGGCTATGATTCTGATGTATTTGAACTGTTTGACGGGGATGTTTTGAGGACTGTTTTTTCACCGCCGCCGGATATTTGGATCAGCTTTCAGGCTTTGCATGATTACAATCTTCTGGTACAGCCGACGGAATGGATGCTGAAAGGATCTTATCCGCTGAAATTCATTTTTGCAGAAGTCGCAAGGCGCCTGAAACTCGTACTGAAATATGACGCGACTTCCGGTAAAATGATCAAGGATTTCACCGCGTCCGGAAGTGTGAAAACCCTTATGCAGCAACTTGCGCAGCTTGATTCGACAGTTTTTGTGTGGCGAATCGGGAAAACCATCTACGTTGCAGACAAGAACCCGAAAGATTTTGAACAGAAAAAAGCAACGTGGCGGATCAACGAAAAAACCGGGATGCTTGGGATCCCGCAGTTTGACCCTTACGGCGCTACGGTTACAACGGTACTGAATCCGTTCATTGTTCCGGGGCAATACGCCATACTGGAAAGCCGTTTTCAGCCATCCGGAAACGGGAAATATCAGATTCTATCGGTGGAACATCAGGGGGAATTGCGCGGGAATCAGTTTGAAACAAAAATGCGGCTGTTCCGCGACAACACAAAAAAATAATTTTTTTTCTGCTGTTTCGATACGACAAAACCGGGCTTGAATGCTTTCTTTACCAGCGACAAGGAAAGGAATCACAATGACCGGGAATTTCAACCCTGAAACAATCGACAATCTGCCGGGAATCTGGCGCGACCTTTTGCGCCACTACGGGCTTGATTTTGAGTGTGTTTTACCAGCGGTAGTGCTGAAATACGACCGGGCAGCCAACATCGTCACGGTACAAGGAGCGGTGAACCGGATCACGACGTCCGGGGAACCTGTAGCGCGGACAGAAATGGAAGTTCCCTGCTTCAATCCGACTGGCGGGATGATCGGGATCAATTTCCCGTTGAAAGCGGGTGATACCGGGTGGGTGGTAGCGTCCGACCGGGATTCAACATTTTTCAAACAGCAGCTTGGAGTCGCGGACCCGAACACGGACGCACTGCACAAGTATTCGTTCGGCTTTTTTCTTCCGGATAAAATATCGGGCTTCCAGATTCAGCCGGAAGACGAGGGCGCATTGGTGATTCAGACGGTAGACGGCGCGACCCGGATTTCGATCAAAGACGAACGGGTAAAAATCACGCGGAATACGGTATCTCTGGAAACCAACGGATTTCAAGTCACCATCACGACGCCGAGCTCTTCCATGGCGTTGTCCGATGACGGGACCATTTCGCTGAAAGCGCCTGCAATTACGCTTGACGGCATGGCGAACGTGACCACGGGCGCAACCGGGGTGATTACCCTTGCTTCCGTGGCAACCGTATCAAACGGCATTGTAACGGCTATTTCATAAAGGGGAAACGGTATGAGCAATGAATACAATGTTGTGGTGCCATCCGGGAAAGAATATCCGTCGCAGGCGTTTGTCGACAACTTCCTGAATCAAATTGACGCTGTTCCGACCTGTTCGGACCTTGACAAACTGAAAGACATGGCTAAGGAAGAGGCAAAAGCCTATATCGCCGAAAAAATGGAAGAGATTCAAAATAAAATTGAGGGATATTTTGCCGATATTTTCGCGTCTCTGCAATCTAAAATGACGCCTCTTAAGCCGCTGATTTCGCCGCCGACTTCGCTTGACGATGTGCTCACTTATTTAAAAAACATGGCGGAATATTTCGCAAAGCCGTATAACCAAATGGTTGAAATGGGGAAATTCTATACCACGTTCGCGGCGGCAGCGGGACAGGCTGTAGCGAAAAAGGCTTCCGATTTAGGCTGCCTTACGGAAATCCCGACTATTGACGCGACCATCCCGAAAGGAGAATAACGGATATGGCGGAAGTTCTTACCATAGCGACCAATTCGGACAATGACATTTACATGGACAACTTCCATAATATCGCGTTTTCGGAAGATAAGAAGGCGCTAAGCAACGTTGTTCTGAATGCGGTGCGGACCAATCGCGGGGAGCTCCAGTATGATTTATCGGCGGGAATCCCGTATTTTGATACGCTGTTCTCCAATCCGCCGAACGTCCCGATGTGGGAAAGTTTTCTGAAACAGGTGACGCTTTCCATTCCGGGTATTGATTCGGTTGAATCGTTCTCATACAAAGTAACCGATCATGTTTTCCGCTATGCTATGACATTGACAACCAATCTTGGAGAGGTAACAGTAAATGGCTGACGAACTGACAGTAAATCCGTATTACCAGTATATTGACGGTGACAGTATCATCATACCGGACACGAGCCGCATTCTTGAAGACGTTCAGGCGGAATGGGTGACGGTTTTCGGCTCCGCTCTGTCTCTTGATCCGTCGACTCCACAGGGGCGAATAATGGAGCTTTCCGTTTCCGCGCGTAAGGGGACTTTGGAGCTTTGCGCTCTGATCGCAAATCAGATTAATCCGTATTACGCGACGGGTCAGTTCCTTGACGGACAGGGCGCGCTGTTCGGATTGAACAGGATCAATTCCACGCATACCGTAACGCTTGTGAATATCGGCGGTGTTCCGGGAACGGTTATTCCCGCCGGAAGTCAGGCGAAAACGGAAGCCGGAGACGTGTTTTATACTCCGAATGCCATAACGATCTCCGAAAGCGGATCGCAGAGCTCCTATTTTTACAGCGTGGAATCCGGAGCGATCCCCGCCGCCGTTGATACGCTGACGAAAATCGTTACTCCTGTTATCGGATGGGAGACGATCAGCAATCCAACCGCTCCAATCCTTGGAATTCCGCAGGAAAGCGATATTGCATTCCGGGGCCGGATTATGGCAAGCAGGTATTCGGGGATTGCTCTGTTTGACGCGATCCAAAGCAAATTAAATGTTCTTGACGATGTTATCGGATATGCGATTTACAACAACCCGACCGGGTCCTCGGTGGTATGGGATTCCAAAGTAACGGTTCCCGCGCACAGCATCTGCCTGTTCATTCAGGGCGGCGACGATAATGAGATCGCGAACGTCCTTTTTGAGACGGTAACGGCGGGATGCGGCTACACTGCGTATACCGGGCAAAGTACAACGGTTTCAATCAGTTATCAGGCAGGAGTTGCGACAGTTCCCGCAGTCGTGACATTCAACCGACCCGCGAATGTCAACATCAAATGTCAGGTTACAGTAAAGCGGAACAAATACACGGGGTCCGACCTTGAAACAGACTTGAAAAACGCGGTGATTGCATGGGCAAACAATCAGGTTGAGGGAGTGGACGGACTGAAAATCGGAACTCCTGTATACAGCTATGAAATCGGCGCGGCGGTATCGCAGAGAATCCCGGAAATAATTGTTCAGGACGTGAAAATAGCACTGGAAAGCGGGACGCTCTCCAATGCGGCGATCCCGATTGACGTCACGCAGGCGGCGGTTCTTCCGAATGAAAATATCACGATTGTTATTGCGGAGGGATAAGGAATTATGCCCGTTGATATTGGAACCATCAATTTCACGATCGACAATTCCCGGTGTTGGCTGTGGCAGTACGATCAGGCGCCGAACCTGAATGCGCTTCTGCAAAGCTCCGATGATTTTGTCCGGAACAACGTATCGCAATTCTGGGCAGACTGGGAACAGAACGTGTTCAATATCCGCACGGCAAACACGTTCGGTCTGAATTTGTGGGGTAAAATTCTTGGAGTGGAGCGGATCACATACACCAACGACGACGGCGAAACCGTATCGTTCACGGATGATATGTACCGTCTTCTGCTTCTTGCGCGTGTGATGAAATTCAACTCCAACGGTTCGCTGAAATCAATCAACGATTATCTTCAATTCGTGTTTCAGGATAAGCCTGTTTTCTGCGTGACCAATAACGATATGTCAATCCGCATCATTCTTTATTATCATCCGAGTGCGGAAGACTTGGCGGTGATTAAATCGGACGGATTTATCCCGGTTCCCGCAGGGGTTCTCGTCAATTATTACGTTGTGCCGCCGGATGACGTGTTCGGATTTGAGGGAAGCGGGCTGACCGGATTCGATCAAGGCACTTTTGTGTTATTCAATTAAACAAGGGGATTTCAGAACATGGCTACAACTTTACCGCGACTCCAACCTCTGGCAATGCCGTTCGCAAACAACGGCGACAAAAACACGATTCCGGATTCTGCTTCAGACACTCCGGGCAAAGCGTCTTTGTCGGAGGGCTTTCCGCCGATTACGCAAACCCCGATTGAAGACGGTGGAATCCCGCCATCCCGCGCAGACTTCAACGGGATTCTGAACCTTGCGACCAGATTGCAGTACTTCCTGCAACAGGGCGGCTATTTCACGTTCGATACGACGGTTGCCACTCTGCTTGGCGGTTATCCCGAAAACGCGGTTCTCTACAATCTTCAATCCGACGGATCAATTCATCTTCTGAAATCGGCGAAAACCAATAATACAGACAACTTCATCACAACTCCGTCTGTAATTGGAACGAGTTGGATTGACGTTACGCCGGGCGCCGGAAACGTGGTTTATTACAGCCCGGACGGTGACACCGGAAACAGCCTCTTGCAAAACGAGGACGGAACAAAGATTGTTGTTTCCGGTGAAAGTCTTCCGGATAACATTGATATATCCGGGCATGTTTTCGCACAGCTCGCTCGCTTCAATGACCAGAGAATTCGCCAACAGGCGATTGACACTTTTTTTGAGATCATGTATGAAGACGCGAACGATAAAGATACCGCTACACTCCGCGCAATGCGCCAGACGAACGGAAACAGTTCGTTTGAAATGCAAGTCCGGGGAACGAATGAAGCTATTGCCGGAAGTATCGCGTTAAAGTACGCCAACGGAGTTTTTCAATCCTATTTGTCCAAATGCAGCGGAGGCGATACAGAAATTGCGCGGTGCGACTGGGTGAAGAATCAGATCGCGGGAGGGGCGCCGGGGTATCCGAATTTCAGCGCGGCGGTCGATTTGACAGCGGCGTACGTCAGCGGCTGGACAGCGGACCGGACGGGGTGGCTGTTCGTGACGCAGGACGATACGAATCAGGCGCTCTGGATCAATGGAAACATGGTGTCGCGGTATTACGAGGAGAGGAACAAACCGGAGTATTTCGGTCCGATCCGCGCGGGTGATTTTGTCGCTTCCGCGACCGTTGGAGCGGCTGACAGTTACGACTCCAGCAAAATCAAAGCGGCTGTCCGGAAAATGATTTTTTACCCGAACGCATAACGGAAGGAGAACGGGATGCAAACATACGCAAAAGTAATTGATGAAGAGACGAAAGCCTGCATTGTCGGGCTGGGGGATCCGGACGGGGTGTTTTCGGAGAAAGAGGAGCTCCGGACCGATGAAGAGACCGGGGCGGAGTACTATGAGACCGTCACGGTGACGGTGGGGGAGTACTACGCATCGCAGGGAATGACGCTTCAGGAGGTGGAGCAGTCGGAGGACGGCTGGTGGTATCTTGCGGGATATGCGCCGCAAAAGTCGCTTGAGGAACGGAAAGAAGAGGCGTACAGCAGGCTGTGGAGCAACTACAAAGCGCATCAGACGAAGTACGTTGACGCGGAGGATCTGACGCTTGCGACGATCTGTGCGGCATACGGTTCCGAAAAAGGCAAGGCCGTGCAGATGTGGGTGATGAATCTATGGGCGCAGTACTACACGGTCAAGGACGCGATCACGGCGGCGGGGTCGGCGGAGGCGCTGGCAGCGGTCGATCTGACGGCGGAAGCGGTCGGGGTGCCGCTGTACACGATCCGCGAGCTGAACGAAGAGGCGGCCGCGGCGATGGCCGAGGAAAAGTAAAAAAGTAAAAAAGTGAAAAGGTAAAAAAGGTAAAAAGGAGTTTTTATGGCGACGGTAAAAACAGAAGTATCGGTTGGAGAATGGGAAAACCGGGCGGAGCTGGATTATGTTCCGGCGAACGAACCGGTTCCGGGAGCGGGGTTCTACGCTTCGCTGAGTGCGAACAGAGAGACCGCCGAATCCGGACAGACTCTGACCGTGAAGGAGGGGCCGACGCCGGAGGAGTCGACGGCGGACATGAAGCCGTGCGTATGGGATCCCGGAACGCCGGGCGTATGGCAATGGGAAGAGGTGGAATGATGGAAGAGAACAGAAGTAGTTCCAATATTCCGCCGGAGCGGTATGTCGGTATTTACAGCCGGACACATGCGGGACCTGCGGCTGTTTCATCGCCGGGCGGCGGGGACGGTGGCGGAGGAGACGGCGGAAGCTCACTGGAAGGCGGGCTGTATGTTTCCTACGTCCCTGATCCGTCGGGAACCGTGTATTTTGCCCGTCCGATCGTCAAGAATAGCGCGGGCGTTATCACGCTCGGAGCGGAGATTGAGCAGACGGTTGAGACAGGAACGCCAATTCCGGAAATGGGCTGTCTGCTGAATGCGGACGGGGATGTTGTCCTTAAGATCAATCTTCAAATTGTATTCGGGCTTCCGGACGCGGCGTTATTCCAGTACAATACCCTGAACGGGGTAGACTGGAAAGGCTATCAGGCGGGGTCATTGAATGGGCGTTGGTCCGGAAGCGAAAACGAAACGGGGATTTCCCCGTCTTTCAATGAGAACATCGGCAAGCAGTACGCACAACAGGGGCATCAGGTTTTCGGGGCGTGGACCACGCCGGGAGAAAGCTATTATACCTGCGCTACGGTGGACCCGGAAACGCACACCTGGACCGGGTATAAATGGGACTGGGACGGAGACAAGGGCATTTGGAGACGATCCGAAACCGCAACAGTCGGCCTGACTTACGGCATCGGCTACAATCCGGAACCCGATCAGCATTATAATGCGAATGCGACCGTCCACATTACCTCGTTGTGGAATTTTGAGCCGGGCGTTGAGGGACCGATCCCGACAGGTTACGTCATGTACATTCCATTCAAAGAGAACGCAGAGCCGACAACCGGACAGAATATCCTTGACTCTGAGGGGACCATCATATACGAGAAGATTCTCGGTTGGCCGTGCGCGCATTTCAAGGACGGCGCAACGATCCGCTACGACCTTGCCGGGCTGACAGGATATAAAATCTATACCGTGTCTTTCTGGTATTATATTGACGAGAATCCCGCGCAGATTCAGGCGAATGACAAGTTCCGCTGTCTGTTCGATACCTACAATGATTATAATTTTTGGGCACGCGCAAGCGTTATTATTGACGGCAACAACGATCAGGGCGCGCGCCAAATGTTCTGGAAAGGCTCCGGAGTACTAGAACCGGGATTCTTCGTCCGCGGTTGGAACCACATTATCATCAATGCGTATAATGCGGGCGTTACAGCAGACGGAAGCAACGAGAACGGTGATTTCTGGCTTAACGGGATCAAATACAGAACGGATGACAGCGGCGGCGGATGGTGTCTGCCTGCGTCAACTTCGTGGATTCGCGTTGCAGGACACAAAAAGAGTGAAATGGGGAACTATTGTGCAGACGAAACCAAACCGGATTCCAAATACGCACCGACCGACGCTTATTTTGGACCGTTTGTGATGTATGACAGAAAGCTCACCGATGAAGAGTGCCTGCAACTTTGGCAGAGCCGGGCGCCGAACGTCCCGAACAATCCTATTTTCTGGCTTCCGGGCAATAACCGCGTTCCATGGGTTGGAACATTCAGTTCCGATTCTTGGACCTGGTTCGGAATTGCGGAAGGCATGTATTACGGAAACTCAAGCCGTTATAACGTAAAGGCGTGGACAATCGACGGGCTGACGTCACTGACAAAATGGACGTGTCACGCTAGAATTTACCCGCTTTCGCGGACCGATAATCAGTCGTTTGCCATCATGATCGGCGGCAAAGATGTTTATTTAGGCGGTCCAAACCGGGTCGGCTTCGGGTATGCCCCCGCAGACAGAGAGGTCCAGTGGGGCGGCGCGGGAATTTTCATGGATGGGACGCAGCGGCTTGACACGTCGAAATTCACCACCGATTTGACGCAGGGACATTATTGCACCCTGACTTATGACGGGACGCTTGTCCGCAGTTATTTGGACGGCGTGCAGATTGACGAGTTGGAACTTCCGGGCTTCATGTTCGGAGAGAATGGGCTTTATACTGTTCCGGGGACAACAGAAAACGCGCTTTACGCAGATGTTCGGGTATTCCCGGAAGTTCTGACATCGGAGCAGATTGTGGAGCTAACCAAAATCTTCAATCCTGCATTGGCGTAAATGAAGCAGAGCATCAAAATAGAGCTGATCGAGGAGACGGAGCGGGGGGACCTGTTCCGTCTTCTGGAGCCGCTGAAAATCAAGTGGCGCGGGAAGAGTTTCACGGTTCCCGCCGGGTTTGAGTCCGACGGGTGCAGTGTCCCGCGCTTCCTGTGGTGTTCGGTTTCACCGAAAATCGACAACCGGACGTTGCGCGGCGCAATCGGGCATGACTGGATTTATCGGACTCACCCGGAAGGGTGGACCAAAGCGGAAGCTGACGGGATGTTTTATGACATCATCCGGGAGGACGGGCTTTCATGGTGGAAGTCGCAAAAAGCGTACTGGGGAGTACGGCTGTTCGGCGGCGATTCATGGCATTATGGAGGGTGTGTAAAATGATGGCAAAACTGACCGTAAATGAGCGGCTTTCCAAAGTCGAAAGTCAGCTAGATGAAAATAACAAAACCACATGGCGGGTCTTTGAGGCGATTTACGGCAACGGGAAGCCTGGTCTGTTGTCCGAATTCCGTTTGCTGCGGCAGAGCGTAGAAGCGCACCATCAATCCGCAACGGTGAACAAATCCGATTGGAAGTGGATCATCACGACAGCGGTCGCGGCGAGCGCTGTGATAGTGGCGATATTCAAATAAAACACAAAGAAAGGAACAAAAAACATGGACAGAGCGGAAATTTTCGGGATTTGGGATAAAATCCGGACAGGAATCGTAATCGGAGCGATTGCAGGAATGGTGGCATTTGCGGTGGGGTGCAGCCACAACGTTGGCGGCTTCACAATAGGGACGCGTGCACAGGCGGGGATTGATCCGCAGAGCATGACGGCGAATATCTCATTGACGGACGGGCTGAACGTGATCGATGTAAGCCGGGAAAATTCGGAGTGGGAAATTGAGATCAATGATGATACCGGAGTCACCGTCGACAAGAAAACCGGCAACATCAAGGGAATCAAGAAGATTCGCCGGAAAGTCGGTCCGCAGGTTTCCGGGTATCTTGTGGAACTCGTCAAGGAGTCCCCGGAGTTCGCCAAATGGTTTGTCGAATATATGGACGGCAAGCAGACAGCCGGGAAAACAGAGTAATTTTCTGCTTCTGCGTGATTTTTGAGTAAAGCGAAACACGTTTTACCATACACAAACAAGGGGAGGTAACCGTGCGATACGGATTGCCTTACATGGGCTCCAAAAACCAAATAGCCCGTCAAATCGTTGACTTTCTTCCGCCCGCAAAGCATTTCTATGATTTATTCTGCGGCGGCTGCGCTGTGAGTCATGCGGCGATGCTTTCCGGGAAATATGAAACAGTCACCATCAACGATATTTTAGGTGATATGCCGAAACTCTTTCTTGATGCAATGGCAGGGAAGTCCCGTGATGAAACGCGCTGGATCAGCCGGGAGGAATTCAATCGTCTGAAAGATTCGGATGCGTATATCCGCTGTGTGTGGAGCTTTGGAAGCAATGGTAGAAGTTATCTGTACAGCGAAGAGATAGAGCCGTGGAAAAAGGCGTTGCACTATGCGCGTGTTTTCCGTGATACTTCTCTGTTAAAAGAGTTCGGAATCGCTTCTGACGGAAGCCCGGAGGATATAAAGATAAATCATAAACAGTATAAAGCGCAATACGTTTCGTGGTATGTAAAAAACGTCCTGAAATCTGATTTGGACGTTCCGTCGCTTGTAAAAGAGTTGGAACAGAGAAAAACGGAGACAGAAGAGGAATTACGCGAGTATCTGCGGGGTGCTCTGCGATCTTCCGGTCTTACTCAAGCAGATGTAGACCGGAGGCTTGGAACGTGTGGAATGGCAGGGCATTACTTTTCCCGTTCTCAATGGGAGTTCCCTACCCGAGAGAACTATAACAAAATGCGGGAATTTATGCCGCTGAATCGTGACTATGAAGAAGTTTACGGATTGTCGTGGGTTGTGCAAAAAATGCAAAACATTTCTTCCCTGTCAAGCCTTGACAACTTAAATAGACGCCATAGAGTGCAAAGCCTGCAACACACTGATATGAAAGTCAAGATGTTTTCCGGAGATTATCAGAACGTTGAAATTCTTCCTGATTCTGTTGTTTACTGTGATCCGCCATATTATGGAACGGCGGAATACAAGGACGGCGGATTCGATCATCGGCGGTTTTGGGACTGGATAAGGACACGGAATTGCCCCGTTTACGTTTCGGAATATGCCGCTCCGGAAGATTTTATTTCAGTATGGCCCAAAGAAAAAACATGTTCTTACAGTTCAACGAACAACAGCAAAAAGACGGTTGAACATATATTCCTTCACAAGCGTTTTGCTGAATCCCTGAAAGCTGAATCTCCTGTACAGCTTGAATTGGAGCTTGCAATCTGAAAGTGGTTGTTCCCATTTGGGAAAGGGTTGAAAATTCCAGTTAATGGATTATTGTATCTCACATCCGAGTATTGGATGCAGTTCGCGCCTTATTGATCCGAGCGCGTGCAGATTCCAGTGCCATTTTTACCACCCCTGTTCCTTTGGTTCAGGGTACGGGTGCCGGAAGGCACCCTGTTTTTTTGAGGATTCATTGCAATGAAAAAAATCATCTTTCTGCTGCTGATCGCGTTCGGTATAATTGCGCATTTGCATTCAGCAGAAATTACAGGGCGCGTCGTCGGAATTACTGATGGCGATACAGTAACCGTCATTGAACAGGACCGCGGTAAAATCAACCGCTTCACGGTACGGCTGTACGGCATCGACGCGCCCGAAAAACGGCAGGAATTCGGGACAAAAGCGCGGGAATATCTTTCCAAACTAATTTTCGATAAACCCGTCCGGGTACACTTCCGGGAAATTGATCGTTACGGGCGGATTGTCGGGCGAATTTATGACGGGGAAAAAGAAATCAATGTTCAGATGATTTCCGCAGGCATGGCGTGGTATTATCGGCAGTATTCCGCCGATAAGAGCTATTCCGATGCGGAAACAAAAGCGAGGGAACTGAAAGCCGGGCTGTGGAGTTCCCCGGTTCCAGTTCCCCCATGGCAATGGCGAAAAATCAAAAAGAATCCGTTTATTTCCCGTTGATGATGAAATTATAAGACGTTTTTGTTTTATACCGTATGACTTTCGGTGTTCCCCGTTTGAGTGCAAGGAGCAGTGTTTTCATGGCGGTTATGCTCCATTTGTCCCCGAACTTATCCACAACAAACAAATCATCCCTGATGACGGAATTTTTTTTGATTTTTCCCATGCTGCCTCCTTGCTTTCCTTTGTTTTTGTGATATATTGCGGCAAAGGGGAGTTTTTTTGGTTTCTCCTTGGTTTTTTCTTTTCCGCCCGCCGTTCACGGGCGGTTTCTTTTTTATTCGACCCTGTATTGTTCTTTTTCGTTTTTGAGAAAAATATGTGCCATCATTTACCCTCTGTATTATCCTTTTTTTGTTGGATGATAGGTCAATCCGAACAATTCAATGCGGAGCGCAGCTTCGCGACCGAATTCCTTTTCGGCATATTCAAGCAAATCCTTAAAAAATTCACTCTGTGTGTCGATTTCGATACTATTGCATCTCGTGCATGGCTCAACGCGAACGGCAATATCACCATTGAACGACGCCTCAACACTTTGAATATCGAGCTCAGTATTGCACTTATTACAAATACAATTTACCGAACAATCCATTGAGTACTCTAACTCAAAACATGTCATTTTCTTCTCCCTTTACTTGAACTTGGAACAATCCGAGCTGCCCACGCATGGGAATCGCGATAATGTGCTGTCCGTTCCGGACTGTCCAGTGATATTTGACTTCCGGCTGTGCCCATACGGATTGGCTTCTGCCGCAATCAATCAGATCAACCATGCCGACAATCGCGCCGAACTCATCTTTGTGTGCGGTGATTACGGATTCCCGTTCCGATTTGCCGAAACGGATCCCGAAGTGTTCCACGACTTTCAGCCCGGCGAAGCGTGTAGGGACTGCTTGACTCAACAACCTAAACGCGTTCCAATCAAAGGATTTTCCGGCGTGGATGAAGAGTTCTCCCCGGTAATTGGTC
>ENA-UOJS01000825-UOJS01000825.1-human-gut-metagenome-genome-assembly--contig:-C74-NODE-825-length-29963-cov-11.176943_pt1 | contig 29963 bp, 14 predicted proteins | sample MGYA00242355_ERZ723902 | MGnify/ENA metagenome assembly ERZ723902
TTTGTCTTTTAGCTTACCTTTCACTATATTTGTATAATATAGGATACGGCTCGGCAGTACCAATCCAAACAAACAGAAGTTTCTTTGTCTTGACTGTGTACTCACCTTTCACTATCTTTGAATAAGACAGGAGGCGGCTCAGAAGAGTCAAAAAAGCCAAACTACGTTTCCCTTTTTTGTCTCTTCGCTCGCCTTTCACTATCTTTGCACCACCAAAAGTCAGTGGATAAGAAAATATGAACGGAACGGAAAACGACACATACGCTAAGATAATAATGCTCGGCACGGGATATGCCACGGCAACAAACTGCTACAACACCTGCTTCCTGCTGAAGACGGCGGGCGGCATGCTGCTCACCGACGCGGGCGGCGGCAACGGAATACTGACACAAATGAAAAAGGCGGGAGAGGACGTGACACGACTCAACGACATGTTTGTCACACACGCACACACCGACCATGTGCTCGGAGCGGTGTGGATAGTGAGAAACGCCATTCAGAATAACATAAACGGACTGCGCACTGAGGTGCTCAACGTCTATGGTCACGAGAGGGTGATAAACGTGCTGCACAGGATATGCGAGATGACTCTTCCGGGCAAATATATCCCGTTGCTCGACAGCGCGGTGCGCTTCGTCACACTGTCAGACGGCGACTCGTTCAGCGTAGGAGACATGAGCTTCACGTGCTTCGACATTCATTCCACTAAAGAGAAACAGTTCGGCTATCGTGCCTCTCTGCCGGGAGGAGTGAGCCTGGTGTGCCTCGGCGACGAACCGTTCAACGAGGCCAACCGCGCCATGGCCATGGATGCCGACTGGCTTATGTGCGAGGCGTTCTGCCTGTATGCCGACCGCGAGGTGATGAAACCCTACTCCAAGCACCACAGCACCGCGCTCGACGCGGCACGCATGGCGACAAGCCTCAACGCCGCTAACCTGCTGCTGTTCCACACCGAGGACAAGAACATGGCGACGCGACGCCTGACCTACACGCAGGAAGCCGCGACAGCCTTCGCCGGCAACATATTCGTGCCCGACGACCTCGACTGCATCGTCGCCTCAAAAAGAACTGAATGACAAGACCGTCGTGCGGAGACGGACGGACAACGGCGTCACTCGTCCGACGCCGATGAGTTGTGACCATACGACCGGTATTCGTGGGGAGTGAACCCGGTGGCTTTCTTGAACATGCTGTAAAAATGCTCCGCCGAGCCGTAGCCCAGCATGGCGGCAATCTCCTTTGCCGACGACGATGTGCCGACAAGCATCTGCTTGGCACGCTGTATCCTCAGTTCCTGAAAATATTTTGCCGGAGCATAGCCCGTATATTCCCTGAAAGCCTTTCTGAACCACGAGTAACTCATGTTGAGATATTCGGCCAGTTGCTCGGCACTTATGTTCTCGCCCACATGCTCTTTCATGTATATGCGTGCCTTCTCTATCTTCTGACGTATGGCGCTCATCTCAAACTGCTTGTTGCGCGAGAGCGATATCACCATGCCAAGCATGTGCATCACTATGCCCGCAAGATATTGCTGCGACGACACAGCGTCGGCCTCGGCTATGTGAAGCGCGCGCGAATAGAGCGACACGAACTCCTCGCTGAGTCCGATGTCTATCACAGGCTGGTCCTCACAGAAGAATCCCTCCTTGACAAGATTGTCGGCCACAGGTCCCTCGAAGCCTATGTAATACTCGTTCCATTCCACGTTGCGGTAGGGCTGATAGGTGTGCCACTTACCCGGAAACACAAGCATTAGCCTTCCGCTGCACACGTGTTTGTTGACCACACACTCCGAAGAGAACTGTCCGCAGCCTTTTGTTATATACACAAGCTGATACTCATGAAGAACGCGTCCCTTCTCAGCATTGAAGAAATAGCCTGAAGGATGCTCCTTCAATGGATATGGAGAGTTGGGAGCAATGAACTCAAACCCCACGGTGTTCACCCACAGCCCGAACTTGCGGTCCGTGTCGTTTACTATGAGATATTTGAATTCCACACCGTCGCTGCTGAAATCGTTAGTCATAACAAGAGTTTTATTATCAGGTCTGATGGCGTTCACCGACAATGGCAAGGGCTGCGACAATGACGTGAGAACCCGTCTTACAGGTATTAATACCGCCGAGCCACCATCTTTATTATACGTAGAAGGACAAAGACTGCGGCAACGACGGACTGCCGGAATGAGGGCCGACCGGTTATGACATTGCCGGGCCGATGTCTGTTTCAGGCAAATATAATAAATTCGCCATAAAAAGACGACTGATGCGATTTAACTTTTATCAAATACTGCGTAATATTATATCATTTGCATCCAAAACGTCTTCGACAGACATTCCGGATGCACCTGACGTATGATATAACAATAACCTAAATGCTGAAATACGTGCGCCACGCCGCCTATTTGGGCAGATGGAACACTTCGGATATCTCGCGCATCTGCTCCTGAGACATGCCGTCGGGCTCGAAGCCCATGTTCTTGGCGGCTATGTAGATGAGAGCAGACTTGTTGAGAACGTCAACCTGGTCGAACGCCGCCATGATGTCGGTATCGACTGCGAACACTCCGTGCTTCTCCCACATCACCACATCGTAGTCGGAAAGCTCGCTGATGGTGGCCTCGGCCAGCTCTACCGAGCCCGGCAACTTGTAAGGCACGATGCCCAGACCGCGCGGACAGAACGCCTTGGTCTCGGGAATCATGCTCCAAAGCAGGTTGGTAGCAACGTCTTTCTCGAGAAAACGGCGGCAGTGGCTCATGGCGACGAGCTCTATGGGATGGGTGTGGAGCGACGCGCGGTAGGGCGAGCCGATGGACAGCAGATGGTCGTGCACGCTGAGATGCGAGGGCAGCTCAGAGGTGGGACGCACCGGATTGTCGGCTATGATGACATAGCTGGCGCAGTCGTCGAGTATGCGTATCACCGAGCCGTTGTCCATAGGGCGGCGCGCAAGGTCGCGCATGCGGCGGTTGGTACCCTTACAGAAGAAGTAGCATCCGCGCAGATGGGGCAGCGTGACGCCTATGGGCATCACGTCGCTGATGGCCGGCATCTGTCTGATGGCGTCATCCACATATTCGGTGATGTTTATGGTTATGTTGCCGCCGTTGCGCTCGGCCCAGCCTTTCTGCCACAGATAGCCGGCTGTCTCGGCAACCTTCTCCACTTCGGCAGCAAGTGCCGGACGATTGTTCAATATAGATTCCATATACATATTTTATTGCTCCGTGCCGGACATGTTGTCCTATAAGTCCGGACAAGAGCAGGTTAATCATTTATTTTTACATCTCACGCCCGCGTGAAACGGTGCAGGACACACACAGCCATACGGTCTGACCTACGGCCTAACGCACGGCTCTGAAACTGTAAGTGCCCGACCCTATCTCGCAGACTACGAATCCTCCTTCTGTCTTCAATACTCTTATGCCGGCCTCTGTCAGGCTCTTTCCGCCCTCAGTCACGCTGTCCGCCACAGTGGCGGGGATATATACCGTGGCCGATGTGTTGGCAGGTATGGTGACATGCCATTGTAACGACGAGCCGTCTTTCTTCCACGAGCTGACTATCTGTCCGTGAACAGAGTGGTAGGAACAGTCCACATAGTTAAGCGTGTCGGTGAGCAGAGGTCTCATTATCAGTTTCTTGAACCCCGGATGAGCATCGTCGCTCTTTATGCCCGCCAGGTCCTCATAGAACCAGATGAGCAGATCGCCCAGCAGCATGACATGATTCTGCGAGTCTATCCAGCGTTCCATGCCGTCGCCGTTCCAGTGTTCCCACACGGTGGTGGCACCTTTCTTTATCATGTATCCGAAACTCGGATAGTCGGTCTTCTGCAACATTCCGTAAGCAAGGTCAGGACGTCCTATCTCCGTAAGCCCGCGCATCAGCCACTGACATCCTATCACTCCGGTGCTTATGTGTCCCTTGAAGTCGTGCTCTATGAGCCTTACCGTGTTGCCGGCTATGTCGTTACGATAGTCGTCGGGCACAAGTCCGAAGCTTAGCGCCAGCAGGTTCGACGTCACGGTGTTGTTGCTGTATGAGCGTTTCTCCTTATCCATGAACTTATTGTTGTAGGCTTCCTTGACAACAGCCGCCTGTTCGTCGAACTCGTTACGGTCGCCATCCTTGCCCAGAAGGGAGGCAAAATAGGACATGGTCTTGAGCATATAATAATAGTAAGCCGTACCTATCACCGCCTTGTCGGTAATCAGCGACGGTATCTGCGGGTCGTTGGCGGTGAACACTTCGGGCGGTGTGCACCAGTCGCCGTAAACATCACGCGGCATGATATGGTCCAGAGTCAGATACTTGTCGCGCATATAGTACAGCCACTTCTTCATCGAAGCATAATGCTCGGTTATCGGTTGTATGTTGCCGAACTGCGTGTAAAGCATCTTCGACACCGTGAGGTAAGTGCCGGGCCACGTCATGTTGTCAGTGTAAGAACTCCAGTAGCTCGGAGCGATGTCGGACACGCTGCCGTCCTCGCGCTGGGTTATGCGTATGTCATGCACCCATTTCGCGTACAGATTATTGTTGTCGAAGAGGAAGCTCTCGCCGTACGATCCGATGGCTCTGTCGCCTGTCCATCCCATTCTCTCCGTACGTTGCGGGCAGTCGGTGGGCATGCCGCGGTAGTTGCTGCGCACACTCCAGTAGGCGTTGTGGTAGATCCGGTTTATCATCGAGTCAGAAGTAGCGAAATATCCGGTCTGCAGCATGTCGTCGTAGAGCACCTGTCCCTCGAAATCATCAATAGAGGGCGTACCGGGATAATTGGTTATCTCCACATATCTGAAGCCATGAATGGCAAAGCATGGCACCCACGTCTCCGTTCCCTCGCCCTTCAGTGTGTATTTGTCGGTGGCGAGTCCGCCGCGCAGATTGTCCAGATTGACGCTTCCGTCATCGTTAAGGAACTCCGCGAAGCGCAGCTTCACTTCCCTGCCACGCTCACCCTTGACTTTCATCTTGAGGCGTCCGGAGAAGTTCTGTCCCATGTCCAGAATGTAGGTGTTGTCGTTAAGTCGTGTGACACCTGTCGGTCTGATAACGTCCATCACCTGTATATTATTGTTTATCTGCGCGCCGAGCTTTCCTTCAGGTGCGGAGGTCATGTCCACAGGCAGCCACGCTGAGTCGTCGAATCCGGCTTTGTCCCATCCCGGCATCTCACGGCGTGCGTCATACTCCTCGCCGTCATACTCGTTGTTAGCGCCTATCGCTCCGTGCGATGTTACCTTCCACGACGCGTCGCTCACCACATATTCGCGGCTGCTGTCGCCATACTCAAGTTCCAGCTGGGCGATGAGCTTTGGAAATTCGGCCCTGTCGGTGCGGCGCATATGGAAGAAACGGCCGTTGCCCACAATCACTCCGATGGCATTGTCGCCCTTGCCTATCTCGCCGGTCACGTCGAACGTGTTGTATTTCACTTCCTTTCTGTAATCAGTAGGAGTGGGTGCCAGCTCCTGACGACCAATGGTCTTGCCGTTGATATGCAGCTTGTAAACACCGAGTCCGCAGATATATAATGTGGCTTTCGCCGGGCGACGTGCCGTGCGGAAATCCTTTCTGAAATATCTGGCCGACAGTCTTGTGCAGTCAGCTGTAGGGTCGTCCCACTCGAAAGCCTTGTCAAGCCCTATCCACTGCGCCTTCCATTCGCCGCCGTCGAGCAGTCCCATTGTCCAGCGGGCAGGCTTGCTCCATTCCGACTTGCCCTTGTTCGTGGTGACGCACACCTTCCAGTAGCACGTCATACGGCTCTTCAGAGCCACTCCGCCATACGGTATGTACACCGAATTGTCTAAACTGACTTTGCCCGAGTCCCACAAATCTGCCTTGCCGGGCTTCAGCTTATCCATCGCAGAAGCCACGAGAATGCGATAAGAAGTCTGCATCACTTTGCGTCCCTTGTCGTTCAGTTCCCAGCTCAGTCGCGGCGACACGATGTCTATTCCCATAGGATTGACAACCATCTCGCAGCGCAGATTGTCCACAGCCATGAGCTTACAGGTGAAGCCCAGACACAAGACAAGTATCAGGAACAATGTCTTTCTCACTATCACAGATTCGTTTGTTTTCATCATCATTAATTTTAACACAGGACGGATAATCGGAATATTGTCATCAAGTAAGCAATGGATGCAGCACAAACAAGCCGCGACGACGGCCAAGCTGCAGCGATATGTCCGCCATACAAAGGTTTTCCGGAAATGCCATACGGCACGTTATCACTCACATAGACCCACAAACGCAGCATTACATCAATTTACATATAATACTGACAGCACCGCAGGCAGTCCGGATTTTATAGTTCGTTTATGCACACTCACGGGAAGAATCGCCGCCCGTGAGCCTGTAAACGCATTGTCATATCATATTGTCGAGCCTCCCGCCTCACCGTTCGTATCCGAAGGGTCGGGCGGTACAGGCCCGTCACTGCTGTGCCATGGCCACCACAATGATGGAGGCTATGAGTATGAGCAGGCCCGCGACAAGCACTCCGGCAGCCTTGCGTCCGCAGCCGCGCCACTCTTTCAGTATGATGCCCCAGACGTTGCTGAATATCACGTTGAGCGACATCAGGATGCTCCACGAGAATGCCAGCAGCACCGGACTGCCGGTAAGGAAGCTCTTACCTGTCTCAAGGCCGAAGAACTGCGAGTACCACAGCAAGCCGGCAAGGGCACAGAAAAGCACGTTGTTGGTCAGCACGCTACCGCTGCAAGCGAAATATTCGCGGCCGGTATGGTTCTTTATGTTCTGCCGGATGCAATATACGGCGTTGGTGCAGAAACCGCCAAGCGTCACAAGGAATATGACGGGCAGGCCGGCATAGAGCGGAGCAACGCCGCCGTTGAGGGCTGCCTCCTTGATATGACCGCCGGCATCAAGACCCAAAGCGAAGCATGCACTCATCACTCCGGCAAGCAACGCCACGAGCAGACCCTTGGTAAGGGCGAAATCCTTTACGGCCGCCTTTTTCTCCTCCTCGCTCATATTGGCCGAGCGCAGACTGCCGGCGTAGCCTATCACGGCAATGCCTGCAATGGTGATGCACACGCCGCAGAGCAGCATGAGGCCGTCGCCACGGAGCAGATCGGTGCCGGCAAAGAGCGCCGGAAAGAGAGTTCCAAACGCCGCACACGTACCGAGAGCTATGCTCTGACCCAAGGCGACACCGAGATAGCGCATGGAGAGGCCGAACGTCAGACCGCCAACACCCCAGAGAACACCATAAATGACGGCCTGAAGCGCTCCGCCCGAACTCCACAACTGCCACAGACTGCCGCCCGCAGGAACGGCGAGCAGTGCGCCGAGCAAAGGAAACACGAGCCATGCGAAGATGCCCTGAACCAACCAGAAACTCTCCCACGACCATTCCTTAACCTTGTTAATGGGCACATAAGAACTGCTCTGACCGAAACTGCCGACCGCTATTATCAATAACCCTAACAAAACGTCCATGACAAAACAACCTTTTATTTATTTACGCTTTGAGGTCACGTCGGCCTCATATTTATCAACCTCAGCTATGAACTCCTCGCCCACAGGCACACCGTTGCGCAGACAGAACATATCCCACACGGCGTTCCATGGCAGCGACTTGCACTCCTCGAGCAGTGCCAGACGCTCGAAGCCCTTGTCCTCAGCCTCGTAGCGGCGCAATGTATGGAGCGGTTCGAGCAGCGCCTGGAGCAGACATTTCTGTGTGGCACGGCTTCCGATGACATATGCTCCAATGCGGTTGATGGACGCGTCGAAGTAGTCGAGACCTATGTGCACGCGGTTGAGGGCATTGCAACGCACAATCTCCTTGCAGAGGTCGAGCGTGTCATCGTTCATTATCGTAACGTGATCGCTGTCCCAGCGCACGGGGCGGCTCACGTGGAGCAGCACCTCCGGCACGAACAGCAGGAGCGAAGAGAGTTTGTCGGCCACGCTCTCCGTCGGATGGAAGTGGCCTGTGTCGAGCGTGACGAGCTTCTGATGCTGCACGCCGTAACCTATATAGAAATCGTTTGAACCCACGGTGTAGCTCTCCAGACCTATGCCGAACACCTTAGATTCTATGCTGTCCTTCATGTGTTTGTATTCGGTTGCGAAGATGCGGTCGAGCGAATCCTTGAGCAGTTCGCGATACATCATGCGGTTCACCGTTATGTCTTTGCTGCCGTCGTGTATCCATAGGTTCATTATGCAGGGGTCATTCTGACGGCGTCCCATCTCCTCTGCGATGGCGCGGCAGCGCACGGTGTGCTCCACCCAGAAGTCGCGTATGGCCTTGTCGGGATTTGCCAGCGAGAGGTTTCCGCTCTTGGGATGAGAGAACGATGTGGAGTTGAAGTCGAGCTTAATGTCGTTCTCGGCAGCCCACTCCATCCAACTCTCGAAGTGTGACGGCTCAACCTGATCACGATCGACAAACTTTCCTCCGAAATCGCCGTATATCTCGTGCAGACTCAGACGGTGACGGCCGGGGATGAACGACATGGCTTTCAGTATGTCCATGCGCACTTCCTCCATGTTGCGCGCCTTGCCGGGATAATTGCCCGTAGCCTGTATGCCGCCCGTGAGCGCGCCGCCCGACTCGAATCCGGTGACGTCGTCGGCCTGCCAGCAATGCATTGACAATGAAATATTCTGCAAGGCGTCCATCGCCTTGTCTGTATCGATGCCCAGAACGGCATAGCGTTCCTTGGCTATCTCGTAGGCTTTGTTTATCAGTTGTTCTTTCATAATCAGGTTTTTGTATTTTTATGGTTATGTGTAAATTATCATTTTTCGTGGCGCGGCAGCCGGTGTCGCGCCCTGTTCATGCGCCGTAAATCACAGCCCTGACGCGCTCAGACGGCGAACGGAGCCTTGCGATAGGCCTCGTTCCACACGGCGGTGTCGGCAGGCATGTAGGTTTTCAGATTTACCGAGCCGCGCACCTGTCGGCGTATCGACGCCAGGTCGGCAGTATGACCGGCAGCCATGGCCTGCAACATTATGTTGCCTATGGCTGTTGCCTCGGACGGTCCGGCGACCACCGGCACTCCGGTGGCATTGGCCGTCCATTGGTTCAACAGCTCGTTGCAACTGCCACCGCCGATAACGTGCAGCACGCTGAGTGGTCGCTCTGAGAGCCCGCGCAGGCTGTCGAAGACATGACGGTAGCGCAAGGCGAGGCTCTCGAATATGCAACGCACCAGACGTCCGCGCGTATCGGGCACAGGTTGTCTGTGACTGCGGCAGGATGTCCGTATGGTCTCTACCATATCGGACGGATTTGAAAAAGAAGCTTCGTCGGGATTTATCAAACTACGGAACGGCTCGGCGGCACGTGCCTCGTCTATAAGCACGTCGTAGGGCACTGCGCCCCATTGGGCACGGCAGCGCTCAAGAATCCACAAGCCGCAAATGTTCTTCAGCAGACGGATGGTGCCGTTGACACCGCCCTCGTTGGTGAAGTTGAGCCTTTGAGTGTCGGCACTGATGACGGGCGCGTCGGTCTCGATGCCCATCAACGACCATGTGCCGCTGCTGAGATAAGCAAAATCGCGGTCGGCGGCCGGTACGGCGGCTACTGCCGACGCTGTGTCATGACCGGCAACGGCTATCACAGGCACGGGGCCGAGCCCTGTCTGGCGCTGCACCTCGGGCGTGAGCACGCCCACCTGCCGGCCGGGAAGGACGAAACGTCCGAAACTGTCCTCCGTCAGTCCGACAGCAGCGAGCAGCGAAGGCTCAAACCGTCGGGTGGATGCATTGAGCAACTGCGACGTGGAGGCAATGGTATATTCGGTCACCATCTCGCCCGTAAGCATATATGTCATAGCATCGGGCATGAACAACAATCTGTCAGCGGCAGCCAGCGCACTGTCTGACGAGCGGCGCATGGCGTCGAGCTGGAACAGAGTATTGAAGTCCATCACCTGTATGCCGGTCTGTCTGTAAACCGTCTCGCGTGGGACCGAAGCGAAGAAACGCTCGGCAGCACCCGCGGTGAACGGGTCGCGATAGGCACGCGGAAGGCGCAGGAAAGCTCCGTCGTTGCCCACACACACGAAATCAACGCCCCACGTGTCAACGCCTATGGAGCATATCTCACAGTCGTCACGGCGAGCAACCAGCCTCAACCCCTCGACAACATTGCGGAACAGCTCGTATATGTCCCAATAGAAGCGTCCGCCGTTCTCAATGAGATGGTTTGGAAAACGGTTCACCTCCTCCAGCTCCAGTCCCGATGATTGGAAACTGCCTATTATGGTACGGCCACTCGTTGCTCCGAGGTCGATTGCGAAGAAACACTCTTTCTTGTTGCTCATCCGGTTATTAATAGTTTAGACTTTTTTTGACATGGCAAATATAGTAATAACATACAGTAATGCAGATATATTTTTTGACTGAAAACATTCGCATTTTGATACAACACTGAAAAGGCCATACAGAAAGTCATATATTAATGTGTGAACCGCTCCCGAAAGTGTCACAATACGCATAAAACAGGCGCGATACGCCGGCAAAAAGCCGTCTTCGCAGTGGCACGCAGCATAAAACGGTACGGCAGTCGGATATATAAAAAGTGACATAAACCGCATATCGTCAGTGTCAGATTACGCATAATGACTGCATAATAATAAATTATTCATCGTAATATGATATAAAACCGACAACCGCTGAATGCTCTCCTGAGACTATAATACGGCGGACGGAACGGCCATGAGCCGGACGTGTACAGACGGACTGCACAATTACGAACGACAGGAATAATAACTGCCGGGCGCGGAATAAAACCTATTGCGGAGCGATAATGGCACACAATCGAAATACAAGTGGCGGACATGGAAGTGGCGAAAGCAATGCAACGCATATAATAAGGCGACGCATCATATATAATAATGTGGCAAAAACTTGCCTACCGGTCTGGAAATTATCGGCACACGAAGCCGGAACTATCGGCAGAAACAGGCCTGAACGCGTAGCGATTGGAATGATGCGGAACAATGCTTTTCTCCCTCATAACCGTATATTCACGCAATATGAAAAGTAAGACTTTTGACAAACACTATTCGCGAAATAGAAAAACAGAGCCCAACAGAATGGAGAAGTGACACGAAATAAGTTGATCAGAAAATATTGTCCGATGGTTTTTCAGAATAAAAATAATCGGGATTGATTATGGACATTTGCTTTGAAAATTCTTAACTTTGCGATATAAGCAACAGCATCAGCAGGACTTTCCGGCATTGTTTCTGGTTGTGATTTGCTCTAAAATTCTTACCTTTGCTATATAAACAACAGCTAAGTGAGCATCATTATAAGTAAACGTTAAGTTGTGATTTGCTCTAAAATTCTTACCTTTGCTATATAAACAACAGCGGTTCCGGTAATTCTCAGACACAGGAGTTTGTTGTGATTTGCTCTAAAATTCTTACCTTTGCTATATAAACAACAGCTGCCATTTTCAATCTGACTGCCATTATAATGTTGTGATTTGCTCTAAAATTCTTACCTTTGCTATATAAACAACAGCATCATACCGACACTTCCTAACAACAGAATAGTTGTGATTTGCTCTAAAATTCTTACCTTTGCTATATAAACAACAGCAACAACACAAGATATCATAATAGCATAACCGTTGTGATTTGCTCTAAAATTCTTACCTTTGCTATATAAACAACAGCAACTCGTTAGACTGCCAATGTTTAGGAAGGGTTGTGATTTGCTCTAAAATTCTTACCTTTGCTATATAAACAACAGCAATTATATCATTTTATTGCCTCACCTAAAGTTGTGATTTGCTCTAAAATTCTTACCTTTGCTATATAAACAACAGCACATTATCCATAATAAGCTGAGCAGCAAAGGATTATGCGATATATCAGAAATATAAAACTGATATGGAAATAAGGAAACATCGCAAACAAGACGGTGTTTCCTTATTTCTGTTATATTCCGAAAGACAACATTATTGTATGGAATGATTAAAATGTACAGAACTGCTATAAGGTTAAAAAATAATAAATCTGTATATTCAGAATAGCTCGAGCTGCTGACCTGGAGCATTAGGTGGCTTCGACTTTTTGCCGTAGAACAACTCTATCGCTCCGAACTGTTTGTCTGTGATACACATCACTCCCACATTGCCATATTCGGGTAAGAACGATTTGACACGCTTAATGTGCACCTGCGCATTCTCCATACTCGCACAGTGTCTAACGTAGATGGAGAACTGGAACATGGTGAAACCGTCACGCTGCAGATTCTTACGAAAAAGAGCGTAAGCCTTCTTGTCTTTTTTTGTCTCGGTAGGCAAATCAAAGAAAACAAGCACCCACATAACGCGATATTCACTAAAGCGGTCCATAATAAATAATAATTCATATAAATGGCAGAGCTGTACAGCGCCCGAAACATTCAATCTATTTCCGGATAGGCTATGCGCCTCGACTCGCCGCTGAAGCAACGGTAGAGCGACGCCGTGGTCTGAGTGACACCCACCATGAGCGGACTGCGCTTGCCTGATATACAGACGTCGAGCGTAGGAATGGTGAGAAGCCGGGCCTTGTGTTGCCTGGTGAGTTCAAGTCCGTCGATGCCGTTTTCTCTAACAATGTCATACACAAGACGATCGACGTACGGCCGGTAAGGCTCCATTATGTCGTCGGCCAGACAATAGGCATTGTAGCGGTTGTGATGGTGTATGCCGAAAGTGGGCAGCATACCGCTCGAAACTAATGCCCGCGCAACCACGGCACGCAGTATCGCATACCCGTAATTGAGCAGATTGTTGGGCGGCATGCCATCGCGGCCACGGGTGAAAGACTCGAGTCCGGGGATAGCGGCAAACAACATCTTCCAATAATAAGCGGCGGCACGGCCCTCCAGATTGTCGGCGTCGCCGCTGCGCACATCGTCTATCCAACGAGTCATACATCCCGTATCTGTATCGGTGAGCAAACGCAATACAGCCGCCTGGTTAGCTATCTTTGCCCGCACCGTCTGCTGCCACAACTGTTTTTTCAACGGAAGCGTGGCATCGGTCTGAAGGCGGAAACGCTCGCTCTGCACCGTATTGCCGCACAGCGGCAGCATCAGTCCGACAGGCATGCCGCGTGCGTCGCACGTCACCACGGCACAGTTGTTCTCGAGCAACGCGTCGAGCAGACCATGCGTAATGGTTATCTGTCTGTTGTCGAGCACAACCACACCGATGTCTTCCACCGGTATGGTTCTTATGCTGTCTTTCTTCATTCGCTCAGGCAAGTCGCTTTTCTCTACTTCAGGCAGTCTAACCACCATCTGACCATCCTTCAGCGACAGGTAAGCCGGGGATGTGAAACACAGTGTGCGTTTTATCATAATGCTTGGTTATTAATTTCAATAACATTTCCTAATCGATCAACTTTTATCGGTACGCAGATTTCCTTTATCATTTCTCCGGTCAGAGCACGCTCCATTTTATTTAAAGGAGAGAATTCAAATTTATCAACAATAGAAGAAGCAACATTATATTTTATGTAGAAACACTGATTTCCAGAAGATGATACCATCTTATATATCCTGTCTCTCTCCAACGGCTGATTTATAATACCGCTACTGATTTCTTCTTCTGTTGGTAAATAAACAAGATCGTTTGGCGAAAGCACAAACAACAATTTGGCTCCGTCTTTCTCTTCAGGTGCAACAGTCTGCATATTTTTTTGTCTGTCGATCACCGTTTTAAGCGGAATAGTATCGAATATGCGTTTCTTTATTATATCACCGGTAGTGCTGTCCACCGTTTCTTTCTGGTAAACAGCAAAGAACAAGTTAGTACCTTTGGCAGCCTCAACGAACTTAGAATCTTTATTACCCTTGACGCCTACAGCAAACTTATCAGCCTGTTCATATTTTCTTACCTTATAAATAGGTTTATGAGGCTTACCATTATTAAGTTCCACAATATTACGATTCATCTGTTCTACACCTTCTGCCGAGAACGCTTTCTGAACATCATTATCGTTTGCCTCGAGATGACGCAGCAGTATTTTCTGAATTCCTGTATCGGTTATACTGCTTATAATATCCTTGGCTTTGGACTGTTTATCAACCTTTGCGAACAAAGATACTATATCGTTACCGAAACGAGTGGCAAAGAACCGGTCGTTAGTCTCTTTGGTGAAATAATAAACCTTTATCTTCTTCAGGTCTATATCCTGCCATGCGTCCTTGTTGTCTTCGAAATATTGTTTTATCTTCTTCAAGTCGAATCCTAATTCTATCATTGCCATCAGTTTCTTCTTCAGATCCTTGTCAACAACAGCCTTAGGATTAGCCACTGCTTTTTTGAGTTGCACTTCATCGATGCGTCTGAGATTCACCTCGCCATAAACAGTGTCCTTATGCATAGTATTGCCCAGCTGTCGCCCTTCACCTGAGACTTGAGCCTCTTCTTTCCGTTCTCTATGCACTGATATTTGTTAGTGGTCTTGTTGATAACTCTAAGATTCTGTTTGAAGCTGACAATAATATTACGTAAGGCCTTCTCTACATCCACCGTGAACGTGGGCCACGGCTTAAAAAACTCACGCGCCACACTCATGGTACGCGTCTCACCATTACGTGTAACGATGACACTCTCGTAGCGCCGCAGCTTATGAGACAGCTGATAGAATGTTGATTTATTCTTTGACATGGCTGCTTCGTTGCTCAACAGATTGACATGGCTGCGTGTGGTGCAGGCTATGACTATGGCATCCATTGCATGATGACGATGGTCTATACGTTTCTTGTTGAATCCTTTCTGAAGATTCAGCGGCATATCCGGTATGAGATGTCCGTTAGCGCTCGGAGTAGTGAATTGGCTTGTGCCGGTGATCCTGTTCAATCTTTCGAAGCGTGGAAGCACAATACGATTCCATGCATCGCTGACGCCCCACTCACGTTTCAACCTGTCTGTTATGGCGCCATTACATGTTATGACATTCTTGGACGTTGCCTCACACTCGTCTTTCTCACGCACCATATTTGACAACAGCGATTTCACCACCTTACTGATATAACGGCTGTCGTTCAACTGACGTTCCACAAAACCGTCGGGAATGTCGTCCATGAGCAATTTTTTCATTTTCATAGGATTCTTCCTGAAGTTTCTCTGTACAAGCTGCTCATACTCCTCCACCGAAAGAACGGTAACCGGATCACCAATGCTGACAGAAACTTTCTCACCGTGATGTGCCTTTATGAACTCATAGCCGAGCAAACGGTCCTTCAGCTGATTGACCTCAGCCTCACAGATAACTTTGTTTGACATGGAGTCATCGAAATAGCGAGCCTTCGGAATGACGTGTTCTATCTGATAATCGTCGGTAAACAGACGGGCAAGAGGAATGGTACGGCCTGTGTAAGGTGACTGATATTTCTGGTCGAGCCATAATTTATATTTTATCATCTCGGCATGTGTAGGACGTTTCTTCTCATCAGTCTGGCTGAACTTGCTTATTATCTCGCTTATATAATCAGGCACTTCATCCATGCTTTCGAGCACACCCTCCTCATATATACGCAGCATATCCTGCTGTGACGGAGAGTAAGGTCGCACGTTGTCTATTTCAAAATCAGGATTCACAAACTCTGTGAGCAATGCTTTTATGCGCAGGTTTGCATTTTCGTTCTCTGCCACACGCTTTGACATTTTGGCTCTTACGTCTGCAGGATTCTTCAAGTCACGGCCCATCTCCACGTGTATCTCGTCTATCCTGCCATACTGTCTCCATATATCGCGCACGGTGCGCAGGGTCTCGGTTATCACCTGTTCGACTATCGGATTGCGCAACGAATGTTGCTTGAAACTGCTCAGATAGCGGTCTATATCGTCCGGACTGTTCCATCGGCTGACGTCCTTTGCCTCGCTGTGACGATTGTAAACCACATAGCAGGCCAGCCATAACGGCAGGCCACGGAAATGTGACACATCGGTAAGATTGACGGCCTTTTCGCGCACACGTGTCATGATAGTCTCATCATACACACCATCAATAATATTATTTATACGCACTCTGGTGGATGCGTCTATAGCTTCCACATTCCAATATTTGCCCATACGCATGAGCGGAAGCAATCGTCTGATGGCTTTCTCAGAATAAGATCCATATTCTTTCTTGAACGGAGGCAAGGCACTGAAAGCCTCAACAAACCTGTCATCAAGGGTTATTGCTTTATTGTTCTTGTCCTTTCTTTTATTCTCTTCATCTTTATTGTATTTACAAACAAACGTAGCCATTGCCTTCTTTATCTCCTGCTTGTCATCCACCGAGTAAAGAATGTGCCATAAACGGTATTCGTTTGTCTTGTCGAGAAATGCCTCGTCCACCCCGGCATCCTTAAGACCTTTCAACATCAGAGCCCTTGTCTCGTTGCAGGGATAGGTCTTGTCTTCCACATAATTCCACCTATACGGATAACTACTGTCCTTGCCTTTCGGTTTCTTAACCTTGAAATAAGTGCTCAGCAACGTGTCTTGCTTGATCTCCTTGCGGTCGTTAAGAAAGTCGAACAGCCTCACGACGTCGTCCTCATCCTTTATAAACTCGCCCGTAACATCAACATCCGCCTTCAGATGACCATCCACAATCTTCTGGCGTTCGTATATTCTGATATTACTTATAAACTGCCAAAGCCTGAACTCCTGGAACAAAGGATTCGACTTTGCCACACATTTCACAGGTGCGGTCTTCACCTCGCCGGTCTCCTTGTCCACATACGAACGGCTCTCATACGGACAGTTATCTATCAGAGACTTCTTGCTCTTGAGCGGTCTTTGATAAAATATTATGTTGTCAACAAACAGATATGTGAAGTCGTAAGAGACTATCGACTGTCTGTAAGCATCGTTGCTCTCGTAAAGTTCCTCGATACATGCCGTATAAAGTGTTCTGTCATTCAACTCGGGTATGAATCGTTTCTGAGAATCCAGAATCCTCTTTAGTTCGCTCTTATAGTATTTACGCTCAACAGTCCTGACCAACTTGCCCTTTATCTTTTGCGTAGGGTCTGCCAGCAAAGAATCGTAAATATACTCGCCGACGGTCTTGCCCGAACTGTCTATATCGCTTTCTGTCTTCTTTTTTATCAGCGTCCAGTCATCTTCCTTCGGCATTCTGAACGAGCGCTTTATGTTTCCGTCCTTATCTTTCTTCGGCGTACCGTCCTTCTCTACATCGGTAGTGACAATAAACTCCTTGGTCTTCCCTATCCAATCAGGAGCCTCAGCGGCAGGGCGGTGATACACCATTCCATTCTCAAGAATGACATCAAACCACGTGTCTTTGCCTTTTTTCTCGCCGGTATCCTTGACATCCACCACTTTCACGGCATAATACTCCACGAGCTTTCCCTTGTCATCGCTTTGCTCGTCCTCACCGCGCAGCTGATAATATCCGCGTTTCTGATTGAAGTTAAGCAACAGCCAGGCAAGTTCTTGCTTTGTAAGCGCACGACTGAGAGCCTTCTTCCTGAGATAATAAATAGTCCAGTCGTAAGGCACCTTTTTCCCTCCGGCCAACCAATCTGGCTGACAGGCAGCGAAATCGGACAGCATCTCGTTGAACGAATCCATGAAAATGAAAGTCCATTTGCCGTCATCGTTTCTTTTCCATGCTATCTTACACTCCTTGTCGTCCTTGAACTTTCCATATCGTGTGAGCGCATTGTCATAGTGCTCAGGCAGGAAACCCATGACAGACAACACCCTGTTGAGCCGCTCGCGTCTGAGCAGATGCCGTTCGTGCAAGCGTCTTATGCCTCTTGCATCAGTACGTTCCTTTGTCTGCGACTTGGTGTTGCCCTTTGCAAAGTCGCCCAATGTCGCGGCATCCATCGGTATTATTCTACTTCCGGCTGCCTCTATACACTTTATCTTTTCATCACCGTTTTCGTCGTTCTCACTATTCACCACAGCCCAACCAATGCTGTTCGTTCCCAGATCCAGTCCTAATATCTTTTTCATAATTTATGTTTTTTCATGTCTGAACAATAGATTGCAACAATATTATATTGCAAATATAGGAAAAATAACAGCAACTACAAGCACGAGGCATCTGTATTTACCGAAGCCGGAAACGTAGATTTAAGGTTTATATCGGGGCTGTGAGAAGGAAAAAGGGGGTGGTTTCAATACGGGGACAAAGACCTGCTGTCTGACAACGGTTTGTGGTTAAGTCTGAAACGGCGTATTTCATTCAGCTGAGGTGATGCCGATACGGGGCACTTTCAGATTGTAAGCGGATTTCGGTTTCTCGGCCTCAGTTTCCTGTTCTACCCCGAAAAATAAGCGAGTATTTGCGGGCGGGCTCTTCGTCGGGCGCAAATATGCGAGTTATGAGAGGTTTTGTTAATGTATTGAATATCAGATAATTACATTTAAGGAGTATTTCCCCGCATTGCAAAAAGCACCATTTCGGCTTGCGAAATGGCCCATATTGGGTGCTGAAATAGGCCATATTGCACCCTGAAACGGGCTTTATCGTAATGCGAAATGGGCAATATCGGAAAGCGAAACGGACTTTTCCGGACTACGTTATGGGGTATAACAAAGTGCAAAAAGGCACGAAACGGGCTATATTATGCGTGATTTAACATTCATTCACACCTCTTTTGCGAATTTATTTTGTCAAAATTTAGTCAAGAAAAATTGTAAGCACGCCATGCGGGTTTTGCCTGAAAACGCTGAAATCAAAAGGAAGGAGAGGCACGGAAAACATTCGTCCGGCGAACCGTAAGCATATGTCGCTATTGGGGAGATGGTTTACCGGTTGTGGCAGGGAGAGCTTATCATCACTCAATCACCTTGCGGTCGTGAATCTTGCAGGCCTGCATCGCCACTGCCTTTCACGCATAATATAAAAACGTTTCAGCATTATATAAACGTTCCATACACTATATAAAAAACTTTTCATACATCATATATAAACTTTTTACGCACCATATATAAACCTTTCATACGTCATATATAAACCTCTCACACATCATATATAAACTTTTCCAGCATCATATATAAATCTCTCGTACATCATATATAACCATTCCATACATCATATATAAACCATTCACATATCATATATAAACCTCTCCTACACCATATAAAAACCTTTTTCCACATCATATAAAAACCTCTCCCGCATCATATAAATCATATTCTGTGACATTTCACGTATAAACCCGCTCCCGTGTGGTTGTGAATCCGCCGGACTTACGTTGTCATGTCAAGGACACCACTCCGCCAAATGTAAAAAAAATATGAAAAAATAAAGAATAATTCAAATTGATGAATATGTCGTTTGTTCTTTCTTATAGGACTGATATTATTATTTGAGAAGAACTACTAATCTGACATACAGCCACTATGCCGTTGCGCATGTGGCGCGTAAAAAAGACACAGAAACACTATCCTGCCACCCGGAACGGTAAAAGACCACGGGAGGAAGAACCTACGAAGACTATACTGATGTGGTATGACGACGGCACACGGTGCATGAAACGCATATACACATATACTGACGACAATAAACTTATTATTCACTTTCATATTATTCACTAAACAAACAACTATGAGACGAACCGTTTTCTCATCAGGCAACCCAAGACTATGGTTGCTGCTACTAAGTGTATTATTCGCAGGGGTGGCTCAAGCTCTTACTGTGGAAAAGCTGCGCACCCTGTCGCTCACCAATCCCGTGGGCATAGACAAGGCGCCGACGTTCAGCTGGATATTGAACTCGGACGAGCGCGGAGTGATGCAGAAGAGCTACCGCATCATGGTGTGCAGCGACAGCGACTGCTCCAACATCGTGTGGGACTCAGGCATCGTTGAGTCAGACCAGTCGGTGATGATCAGTCCCGACTACACCTTCGCGCCGTCAACGCGCTACTATTGGAAGGTGACAGTGACCGACAACAAAGGCAACGAAGCCACCTCTACAGAGAAGGCTTACTTCGAAACCGGACTCATGAGCACAGGATGGGACGGAGCGAAATGGATAAAATACTCCAACAATCCGCTCGGATACATAGACGAGGACGAGATTTCCGACTATTCCATAAGCTGCAAGTTCGAGATTGCCCAGGTGGCTGCCGGACTGTGTTTCGGCATGACCGACGAGAACAACTACTACATGTGGCAGTTCAACACCGAGGGCGACTATCCACGCTTCCGTCCTCACCGCTGGGTGAACAACACTCCGACGTGTCTTGAGGACGTTGACCTGACGGGCATAATCGACCTGAAGGACAACGAGGAATACACCCTCCGCATCGACATTACCGAAAACGGCATGCTCGCAAAGACTTATATCAACGACATACTGATAGACGAGCGCCGTGGCGACTTCCCCTTCGGACGTCTCGGTTTCCGTGCCGCACGCTCCGAATACACCGAAAATCTATATGAGGCTGCCTACTACGACGACTTCAACGTGAGCGTCGATGGCGTGTCTGTCTTCTCCGAAGACTTCTCAGAAGGCAACACCACCTTCACGGCAGGCGTTGTAAGAGACGGCCGTCTCTACTTCGAGGGATATGGTACAGAACAATATTGCTGGCAGAAAGACACCGACACTGCCGACATAACGGAATACACCATAACCGCCGACTTCAACATCTCGCAAGTGGCAGCCGGTCTGTGCTTCGCCGCGACAGACCAGTCACACTTCTACATGTGGCAGTTCAACACCGAGGGCGATTATCCCCGTTTCCGCCCTCACCGCTGGAATCCGGGCGGCGAGTGTCTTGAGAACAAGGACCTGACAGGCATTGTCGATCTGAAGAACAACGAGACATACCATCTGCGCATAGAGGTTTACGACAACTGCAAACGTGCCCGCACCTATATCAACGACATACTCATAGACGACCGCGAGGGCGACTTCGCCTATGGCAAGCTCGGCTTGCGCGCCGACATGGGCGAGAAGAACAGCGATCCGGAGATTGCGCTGTGGGACAACATCAAGGTCATCGCCAACGGAAAGACCCTCTTCAGCGAGGACTTTGCCAACGCCGACAACTACGCTTTCGACAATGGCACAGTGACCGACGGACAACTGCGCATGGAGGGTGTGGTGAACTCTGTGTTCGCATGGCAGAAAGAGACAGCATCAGACGACAACAGCGGCTACGCCATAGAGTCTGACATCACTCTCATGAAGGGCAACGTGGCTGTGGTGTTCGCATACACCGCCTCGAACAACTACTACATGTGGGCGCTCAACTGCAAGGACTACGACTATCCGGCAATACGCCGCCATGTGTACAACAACAGCTCTACACCTTCATACAGCGACACACGCATAGACGCGTTCACCAAGGACGAGATACTCGGCAAGCCTCACCGCATGCGCATTGAGGTGACAGGAAACGTGGTGAACACATACATCGACAAACAGCTTGTCGATACATACACCGCCTCTGAGAAGATTGTCGATGGCTACGTAGGCTTCCGCGCACACGTAGATGACGAAGGTCCGGCCTATGCCGACAATGTGGTAGTGACGACAATCAATGCCGACGGCACCGAGACCGTGCGCCTGTCTGAGGACTTCGAGGGCGACGCTCCGCTGTTCGACGGCACCATTGAGGAGCACGACGGCTCCAGACAGCTCTATGTGGCCGTAGCAAGCGGCGAGCAGAGGTTCATGGAGAGCACAATGGGAGCGGCATCGATGTTCAGAAAAGAGTTCACGGCCAAGGCACCCATAAAGTCGGCCAAGCTCTACAGCTCTGCCCTCGGCATATACGACGTATATATCAACGGCACACGTGTGGGCCACGTACAGGACGACGGAACGACCGTTTACGACGAGCTGAAACCGGGATGGACCGACTATGCAAAGAAGGTATTCTACAACACACACGACGTCACCACACTCGTCAAAGAAGGCGGCAACGCCATCGGAGCGACCGTAACGTCTGGCTACTGGGCCGGAGGCATCGCCCACGGACAATACGGCGACAAGCCTGTGGCATTCATGGCGAAGCTCGTCATCGAATATGCCGACGGCTCGAAGGAGACCATCGTGACCGACAACTCATGGGCAACATCAAACAACGGCGCGCTGCGCAAGGGCGACATATACAACGGCGAGACCTACAACGCCACTCTCGAGGACGGTTGGAAAGAGGCCGGATACGACCAGTCGGCATGGCACGCCACGGCGTCGAGCCGCGACTTCACCGGCGAGATATGCGCATTCGAAGGTCCGGCGGCACGCATACGCACATCGCTGACACGCCAGCCGGAACACATCACCATCTACGAAGGCGTGAAACAGACAGGCACTGCCTATGGCATGGTGAACGTAGTGTCCGAGATAAGCGGCAACTCGCCAGTCACACTGAAGAAAGGACAGACCGTAATCTACGACTTCGGACAGAACATGGTAGGTTGGGTGAGAGTGAACGTCAAGGGTAAGGCCGGCTGCACTCTGCGCGGACGCTTCAGCGAGATGCTCAACGACAAGGGCGACACCAACCGTGGCGACGACGGCCCCGGCGGCAGCCTGTATCTCATCAACCTGCGCACGGCAAAGGCCTCGATGTACTACACGCTCCGCGGCGACGAGGAAGGCGAGACCTACAGCCCGACAAACACCTACTACGGATTCCGCTACTGCGAGCTCACCGCAGGCGACGACATCGAGATAACCGGCATCGAGGGACTTGTCGTAGGTGCCGACAACGAGGAAGGCTCGTCGCTCACAACAAGCCACGACGCCGTGAACCAGCTCTACAGCAACGTCATCTGGGGACAGCGCGGCAACTTCATGAGCGTGCCGACAGACTGCCCGCAGCGCGACGAACGACTCGGATGGACAGGCGACACGCAGATATTCTGCCGCACGGCTGCCTACAACGCCAACACCGCCGCCTTCTACCACAAGTTCATGGGCGACATGCGCGACAGCCAGCGTTCGGACGGTGCCTATCCCGACGTGGCTCCAATAGCCTGGGTGGGCTACGGCAACGGCGCATGGGGCGACGCAGGCATCATCGTACCATGGACCACTTATCTCATGCACGGCGACAAGAGCATCATCGAGGAGAACTATGAGTCGATGGAGAAATACATGGACTGGCTGGCAGCACAGGCCGGCGACGGCTACAAGTATCAGGGTGCCGGCACATCATACGGCGACTGGGTATCGTTCGTTCCGACCGACTCACGCTATGTCAGTGTATGCTACTATGCTTACGACGCAATGCTCATGAGCAAGATGTCGCAGGCTCTCAGCACGGCACCCGGCGACGAATATGCCATCAAGGCAGCCGAATATGAGGAACTCTACAACAACATAAAGAAAGAGTTCGCCACACGCTACATCAGCAACAACATGCCAACACAGCGCACTCAGACGGGTTATCTGCTCGCACTGCGCTTCGGACTGCTGCCCGACGAGGCATCTGAACAGACCACCATCAAGGCACTCGCACGTGCCATAAGCTCAAACAACGAGACGCTCAACACCGGATTCGTAGGTACGGGCATCATCAACACCACACTCTCACAGGTGGGACTCATCGACAAGGCATACAACCTGCTGCTCCAGCGCAACTGTCCGTCATGGCTCTACAGCGTGGATCAGGGCGCGACAACTATATGGGAACGCTGGAACTCGTACACCAAGGAGACCGGATTCCATAAGGACATATCCATGAACTCCTTCAACCACTATTCTTACGGAGCAGTGGCAGAGTGGATGTACAGATACATGGCCGGTATAGAGGCCGACGAGCAGAATGTGGGCTTCAAGCACATCATATTGCAGCCCTATCCCGACACCCGCACCACACTGCCTCAGGGACAGGACCGCATCACCAGCGTCGATGCGACAGTGGCTTCAAACTACGGCAGCATAAAGAGCGCATGGCAGCTCGGAGCCGACGGATCATTCACATACAAAGTCACCGTTCCGGCCAACACCACCGCCCAACTGCTCATGCCTGTAGCCGACGGCAACACGGTGTATGAAGGTGAGATACCGGCCGAAGAGGCCGAAGGTGTCAAGTATGAGGGCACTGCCGACGGCAAGGCTGTATTCACTCTCGGTTCGGGTCAGTACTCGTTCAGCACTAACATCTCCACCAAGATAGACGAGGTGGCAGAAGACTCCGGAATCAAAGTGTATCCCAATCCAACCGACGGACTGCTCCACATCAAAAGTAGCGAGCCGGTGGTGAGCCTCACGCTCAACGATATGGCGGGCAACCTTGTGAAGACCGCCGGAAACAACAGCGACACGTTCGACATATCTTCCGTAGGAAAGGGAATATATCTGCTCACTGTGGAGACACAGAACGACACAAAGACGTCGAAGATAATAAAGAAATGACTGCATCTGGCGTGATGTAATGTCATACACGATCATGGCAGGAGGAAAACAATCAGTGCTTTTCCTCCTGCTTTTGTCTTATCCGTTTCGGTCCTGAAGCTATGTTTTTCCGATGACGACGGCACCGTCCGGGACAGTCATTAACACTTGACACAGAGAATATTAAGGACGTCTGACACTGGTGCAATCCACCTTTTACAATATCCTTAATACGACATCCTGCGCCTTGAATACACACCTCATCATCCATTAATGTTTTTGCATAAATATGCAATAATGCACATCGCAAAATGTATGAATATTCACCGTAACCCGAAAATACGGCGTTTTTTTCGAGCAACTGCCTCCTCGCTCGCAAATTTGCGAGTTTTGAGAGGGTTACGCATCATATTGAATGTCAGTCACTTGCACTTTCCAGCAATCCTATAGTCTTCGTACCGCGTTGCGATATGGCCCGTTTCAGCCTCCGATATTGCCCATTTCATGCACTGATATGTCCAATATCGTGCCCTGACAAAGCCCATATCAGACCGCGATAAAGCCCGTTTCGCAAAGTCGTCTTATCTTTTATGTCATTCGGGAAGGATAATATCACGGTTCGCTAAAGAGACATCTGTCTGATAAAGCCCATTTCGCTGAGCTCCGCTTTCTATTTTGAGAATTTTTATTGTCAAAATATTTTACCGCCGGAGATGTATAAATATACAGTTTCCGGTATCGTTTGCGCTTTATTATCTTCCGCCGACTGCGACCGGCAAACACGCCTCATGTCATGTCCACGATGTGATGTCACAATTCCATTGCCGCCATGCGTGATACTCCACTGCCACAGAACCGCACGCAGGAAATCGTGAGTGAAAAAGCCGGTTTGTGTATTTTAAAATAAAACACTAACTTTGCAGCAATCACGTCGCTTCGTCCGCCAACAGCGGTAACACTCATTGCGGCACGTCGTGACGCGCTTTCCGGGACTCATCCTTAAACCTCCGGAAAACATATATAAACACCATTTGACACGGAAATACAAAATCTGAATACTGACATGATGAAACCATCCTTTCTACGCACACTGCTGCTCGCGGCCTTAATGGCGCTCGCGGGTCGCACGACATGCGCCGCTGACAACAATGGCGGTACGTTCACAGCCGGCAACAAGACATTTCTGCTCAACGGCAGACCCTTCGTGGTGAAGGCCGCCGAGCTGCACTATCCGCGCATTCCGCGCCCTTACTGGGAGCACCGCATCAGGATGTGCCGCGCGCTCGGCATGAACACCATCTGCCTCTACGTGTTCTGGAACATACACGAACAGCGTGAGGGCGAGTTCGACTTCACCGGACAGAACGACATCGCGGCCTTCTGTCGCCTGGCACAGAAGAACGGCATGTACGTCATAGTGCGCCCCGGACCTTACGTCTGCGCCGAGTGGGAGATGGGCGGACTGCCCTGGTGGCTACTCAAGAAGAAGGATATACGTCTGCGCGAGCAGGACCCTTACTTCATGAACCGCGTATCCAAGTTCATGGCGAAGGTGGGCGAACAGCTCGCTCCGCTCACCATTCAGAACGGAGGACCGATAATCATGGTGCAGGTGGAGAACGAATACGGCTCCTATGGCGAGGACAAGGCTTACGTGAGTGCCATACGCGACATAGTGCGCAGGTCGGGATTCGACAAGGTCACGCTCTTCCAGTGCGACTGGGCGAGCAACTTCACACTCAACGGACTGGACGATCTGGTGTGGGCAATGAACTTCGGCACCGGCTCCGACATCGACAGTCAGTTCAGCCGTCTGCGCGAATTGCGGCCTGAGTCGCCGCTGATGTGCTCGGAGTTCTGGAGCGGATGGTTCGACAAATGGGGCGCCCGCCACGAGACCCGCCCCGCATCGGCAATGGTGGCAGGCATAGACGAGATGTTGTCCAAAGGCATTTCGTTCTCGCTCTACATGACCCACGGCGGCACATCGTTCGGCCACTGGGCAGGCGCCAACTCACCGGGATTCGCTCCCGACGTGACATCCTACGATTACGACGCGCCCATCAACGAATACGGACAGGCCACACCAAAATACTACGAGCTGCGCCGCACAATGGAGAACTACTCCGACAAGCGTCTGCCCTCCGTACCCAAACCAGCCGCTGAGCTGATAAGCATTCCGCGCTTCAGCCTCAACGAGTACGCGCCCCTGGTGTTCGGCACCGACAGTATGTGCGTAGCACGCAGTCCGCTGACCTTCGAGGAGCTTGACATGGGCTGGGGAACGGTGATCTACTCCACCTCTCTGCCTGAGATAAACACACCGTCCACGCTCGCCATGAAAGACGCTCACGACTACGCCATGGTTTATGTGGACGGCCGATACGTAGGCCGCACCGACCGCGTTCGCAACGAGACAACAGTCAGTCTGCCGCCAGTGAGCCGCGGCAGTAGGCTCGACATCGTCGTCGAAGGCATGGGACGCATCAACTTCGGACGCGCCATAAAAGACTTCAAGGGACTCACCGGCGACGTAATCATTATGGCCAATGTAGATGGCGACGACGTGACGTGGAAGCTGAACGACTGGACCATGCGCACCCTGCCCGACTCCTACGACCACGCCCTGCGCGCCTTCACACGCTGCAAGGACGGCGCGTCGATGGGACTGAAGCTCGATTCGCGCGCCAGATACTACCGCGGATTCTTCAATCTGAAGAAGACCGGCGACACGTTCATCAACATGGAAATGTGGGGCAAGGGCCTCGTCTATGTGAACGGACACGCCATCGGCCGCTTCTGGAGCATCGGTCCGCAACAGACTCTCTACGTGCCGGGATGCTGGCTGAAGAAAGGACGCAACGAGATATTGGTGCTCGACGTTACCGGACCGTCCAAGCCTGAGACATGGGGACAGGACCGTCCCGAGCTCGACAAGCTGCAACTGGAGAAGAGCAACCGCCACAACAATCCGGGCGACCGCCCCGACCTCAACTCGGCAACGCCCGCAGCGACGGGCCGGTTCGCACAGAGCCGCGCATGGCAGACCATCAAATTCAACACGCCGGCACGCGGACGCTATCTGGCCATTGAGTGTTCGTCAACCCACGACGGCAGCGAGATGGCGGCAATAGCCGAAATCTACGTGCAGGACACCGACGGACGACGCATCGACCGCAGCTCATGGAGCACGAAATATGCCGACAGCGAGGACGCCGACAACGGCAACCACACGGGCGACAAGGCGTTCGACCTTCAGGAATCCACATGGTGGAGCACTGCCTACGGAGCATCAATGCCTCATCTGCTCGTCATCGACATGGGTGCCGAACAGACCATCGGCGCGCTGGAGTATCTGCCCGCCACCTTGCAGGACGCCGCCGGACTGACCAAGGACTACCGTATATTCGTATATTGACAACGGCATAAGGCCGCACACATGCGGCCATACATGAAACTGAAACAACTAAAAACAGCATATGATAAGAAAAAAAATATTCGTCATGATTGCGGCCATCGTCTCTCTGACAACGGCCACCGCACGCACGGCAGCCGTTGAGGAAAAGGATATGGCCGGCTATCTTTTTGTTTATTTCACAGGCAACGACATAAGCCAGGAGGCCATCTGCTTCGCCCTTAGCAACGACGGACTGTCGTGGCACAAGCTCAACGCCGGCCGCCCGGTGATCGACTCGAAGGTCATCAGCTCCACAGGCGGAGTGCGCGACCCGCACATCCTGCGCGGCGAGGACGGTCATACGTTCTACATGGTGGCCACCGACATGGTGTCGGCCAACGGATGGGACTCCAACCGCGCCATGGTTCTGCTCAAGTCGGAAGACCTCATCAACTGGTCGCACTCCGTCATTAACATACAGCAGACCTACGAAGGACAGGACGATCTGAAGCGTGTGTGGGCACCGCAGACCATATACGACCACAAGGCGGGCAAGTATATGATATACTGGTCGATGAAGCATGGCGACGGACCTGACATCATCTATTACGCATATGCCAACGACTCGTTCACCGGACTTACGGGCGAGCCGCGTCCGTTGTTCATCCCCGCCGACCGCAAGTCGTGCATCGACGGCGACATTGTGTATAAGGACGGAAAATATCATCTGTTCTACAAGACCGAAGGACACGGCAACGGAATAAAAGTTGCCGTAACCAATGAACTGACATCCGGCCGATGGACCGAAAGCCCCGACTACAAACAGCAGACCGATCAGGCCGTGGAGGGCGCGGGAACATTCAAGCTGTCGGGCGCCGATAAGTACATACTGATGTACGATCTTTATACAAGCGGCCGCTACCAGTTCACCGAAACCACCGACCTGGAACATTTCCGCGCAATAGACAGCAAGGTTACGATGGACTTCCATCCGCGCCACGGCACAGTGATGGCCGTCACACGCGACGAGATGAAGCGCCTCACCGACAAGTGGGGACTTCCCGAAGGCGTCACCATTCCGCGCAACCCAGTGCTCACCGGATTTCATGCCGACCCTGAGATTCTCTATTCCGAACAGACCGGCCGCTACTACATCTACTCCACTACCGACGGTGTGCCGGGCTGGGGCGGTGCTCATTTCACGGTGTTCGAGTCGTCCGACACCCGCAACTGGACCGAAGCGGGCACCGTACTCGACCTGAAGGCGGGCGACGCCGTGTGGGCCGACGGCAACGCATGGGCACCGTGCATCATCGAGAAAAAGATAAAAGGCCGGTACAGATATTTCTTCTATTATAGCGGAAACTCCAAGGACGGCAAGGGCAAACAGATAGGCGTGGCAACGGGCGACACACCCACAGGACCGTTCAAGGACTCGGGCAAGCCGATGATAACCGATTCGCCGGTGGGCCACGGACAGCAGATAGACGTCGATGTTTTTACCGATCCTGTGTCGGGAAAATCATATCTGTACTGGGGCAACGGCTACATGGCCGGCGCGGAGCTCAACAAGGACATGATGTCGATAAAGAAAAAGACTCTCACGGTGATGACTCCGCAGGGCGGAACGCTTCAGGATTACGCCTACCGCGAGGCACCGTATGTGTTCTATCGCAACGGAATATATTACTTCATGTGGTCGGTCGATGACACCGGCTCGCCCAACTATCATGTGGCTTACGGCACATCACGCTCGCCGCTCGGCCCGATAGAGGTGGCCGAACAGCCGGTAGTGCTCAACCAGAAGCCTGAGCAGGGCATATACGGAACGGCACACAACTCGGTGATATGCCTGCCGGGGAGCGACGAATGGCTCATCGTCTATCACCGCATCAACCGCAACTATCTGAACGACTCGCCGGGAACGCACCGCGAAGTGTGCATCGACCGTCTGGAATTCAACGCCGACGGCACCATACGCCCGGTTGTTCCGACACCCTGAATCGCCGCCGCATCAGCAGTACACACACCTCTTCACTGACCAGAAAACCGCCGCACACCGCACCAAAATGCACAAAACGCCACAACTGCGCACTATGATGACAATAAAATAAGCGAAAAAGCATGAGGTATTTGTTTTTTTCGTATATTTGCACCAAGAAGTTACGAAAAGAGTGTAATTTATTGGAAATGAGCATTGGGTAATCGCTCATA
>ENA-UOJS01000832-UOJS01000832.1-human-gut-metagenome-genome-assembly--contig:-C74-NODE-832-length-29879-cov-8.470259_pt1 | contig 29879 bp, 24 predicted proteins | sample MGYA00242355_ERZ723902 | MGnify/ENA metagenome assembly ERZ723902
ATGTTCCTAATTTTCAGTGAAATATTTATTTGCTTATATCGAACTCACGTTATTTATTAACAACAAACTAAAAACTTTCAATCTAACTCGTTGCCGGCCACCGCATAGTAGCGCTGGGCGGCTTCGTGCTGACGGGCCTCGGAGAAATTGCTGACACGCTTCAGATAGCCGATGATGCGCGTCATGTAGTCTACGTTTCTGGAGTGGCAATGAGGACACTCGCGCAGGTAGCGCTTGTCGATGTAGCCACACTCGTTGCAGATGGTATTGGGGATATTGAAGGTAAAGTAATTGCATCCTTCTTCCGCCGCCACTTTCAGCAACTTCCGGTATTGTGCCTGCGAAAGGTACTCTTCGAGGTTCATGTGCAGAGCCGAACCGCCCGTCAGGTGTTCGATGTAGGGAGCGCCGTGCAACCTGAACTTGTCGATGATGTTCAGCGAATCGTCCTCGACCACATAGAAATAGCTGTTATAGCAGCTGCGGGGTACGAAATAGCCGTCTTCCAAGTCCCACTTGGCGTGCTTCACACCCACATTTTCGGCCGGAATCATCTCGCAGTTGAACAGGACATTCTTCGTCTGATACTCCTTGTTCTTCTTTTCGACCAGTCCGAGAATGGTCTGCACAAAACGCAGGTAATCGGGATTGTCGCTGATCTTGATTCCCATAAACTCGGCAGCCTCAACCAGACCGTTGACGCCAATCGTCAGGTATTGCCGCCCCATATTGATGTAGCCGGCATCGAACAGGGGCAACATGCCATGTTCGTGCAACGCTTTCAGATTCTCGTTATAAGCCAGCTGCGCCCGGTGGCACAGGTCGATGACATCGGTCAGAAACGTTTTGTAGTCGAGCTGGTGATTGACGGCATACTGCACACAGCGGTTGATGTTCACCGTCAGCACACTCTTCGAACCGGTCGATACGCCACCCGCTCCCAAGGTGTAGCTGAAACCGTTGTCCTGTATCTCGTTGCGCAAGCGGCAGCAGCTGGACAGTGAGTCGGCACTGCTGCTCATATAAGTAAAAAAGGAATGCCCCTCGGCATACATTTCGGCTGTAAAATCGCCCCACTCCTGGTCCAGCACATCGCCGTCCTTGCTCAGCAGAGCCACCGTCTCGACCGGAAAAGTCAGCACCGTCTTGGTGCGTTCCTGGTTGAACCATTTCATAAACCGCTTTTGCAGCCAGTTCAGCCCCTCCCAGTCGGGCTTGCTGCCGTCGGGGAAAAAGAAGTCGCCGAACAGGCTTTCGAAATAGTAACGGTCGTAGTACGAAATGTTCCAGAAGACAGCCTGATAGTTGCGCGCCCCGGTAGGCTGATTGATGGAATAGACAATCTGTTCGAAGCAATCGGTAATGATTTTATCGACCGTACGCTGCTTCAGCGAAAGGTCCACTACCTTTTCCGGCTCCTTGTAATACTCGCGGCCGTACTCCAGCCCGATAAAATAGTTGAGATACATCAGAAACTCGGGCGTGGCACAGGCTCCGCTCAACATGCTCGAAACCATGAACACCATGTTGACGAAGCCCCCGCAAAACGACTTCAGGTTGGTGGGTGCCGTCGAATTGCCGCCTATCGACTTCGTACCGCCCGTCAGCCAGGGGTACATCGTGATGGAAGCACAATAATTGGCAAGACTCGTCTCGTAGTTCTTATATATATAGTGGTGTGTCAGCAGGTGAAGGTACTGGTCTGCCAGTTCCTTGCCATACATTTTCTTCATCCGGTCGGTCAGCAACCGGCGATTCAGGCGGATGAAGTTCGACTTGGGCAGTTCGCCAATCAGCGTGGCGATGTTTTTATGCTCCACATTGGCGTTGGCATCGTACTTCGAACCGGTAGCGGCATTGGTTGCCTCGCAATAGTCGGACAAAAACTTCAGTTCGTCCATCACTTCGCGGTCCTCCGCATGGCGCTGCCGGTAAAGCATAAACGACTTTGCCACCCGATAATACCCCTCACGCATCAGTGCTTCCTCTACCAGATTCTGAATCTCTTCCACCTTGATGCCGTCGTACAGGTCGAGCCGGCTGATGATTTTCGAAACATTACTCAGGCTGACAGGCTCGTTCACCGAACGGAATGCTTTGATAATGGCATTCATTATCTTGTCGAGCGAGAAGCGGTCGGCCGATCCGTCCCGCTTCACAATTGTAAAGTCACTGGTTTCCATCACTGTTTTCATTGTTTTTCCTGTTTTGTCCGGCCAATAAACCACTGTTCGCACACAATATGGTTTCCCGAAGGCTACAGCCGGCATTTTGCGGACACACCCCTTCCTCAGGTATGCCTTTCCCACAAAAAGTTTAATTACTGAATATTTTCGCACCGCTTTTCTATCCCACGAGTAAAAACGGCCTTTGACGAAAATGGCAGGTCTTCTGACTGACTCCCGCTCCGACACCTTCCCAGTTCAGTTGACCAGTGGCAAGAGTAATTGTCGGAACGTTGAATGGAGCTTCACAGCAGCGGGACTGTTCGGGACTTTCACCCGATTCCCTTTTAATTCACGAAGATGAATATCCGCATGAAACCAATTCGCGGCAAATATAGCAGAAAAAACAAAAAGGCAGAGATAGAAACCGGAAGTTTTTTCAGCCGAAAGATGGGAAACAAGGCGAAAGATACCGGCAAATGGGTAATTATTCCCCAACATTGTAGCACAGATTCTACAATATCCCCACTTCCAGTCAGCCAACCGTCTGCCCGATTTTTGCAGCAATATTGCTAACAAACGTAAGTACAGGCTAACATTTCTGAAAGCGATGCCCGAACTGCATATCCGGCACTGGAACACGCGGTATGGAAATAAAAAGAAAACATTTCTGCCCAGATAAGAGCCTAAAATGCCTGTTCTCAAACAATTCCCCTATCTTGTAAGAAACAACCAAAAAGGATTTTTATCATACAAACATACAGCCGCATCGTCCAACAGAGCATAAACAGACATTAACAGACAAAATACAGTATGCCACAAATCGCTGTTTCTGTTGGCACTCCCTTTGCACTACAGTTTATGAGTGAGAAAATAAAACCTGAATATTCACCTAAACTTAAACGATTATGAAAAAGGTATTAGTAACAGTAGCGATGATTCTCGGAGTAAGCACTTTTGCAACGTTTGCACAAGAAGTAACCCCACCTGTAACAGAAAACGCAACGGAAGCTACCGCTCCGCAAGATGAGTTTGTAAAAATGGATCCTTCAGCACTGCCGCAATCCCTCGTCGAGAAACTGGCAGCAACAAACGAAGGCGCAAGTGTGAAAGAAGCCTATGTGAAAGAAACAGAAGGCAAGAAAATCTACAAGTTAGTTCTCGTCACGACAGACGAACAAGAGTTGACAGTCATTTTGGACGAAAATGGTGAGCCTGTCAAAGAATAAACTCTTCAGAATGTAAATACCCCTATTGGCAGTCCCGGTTCGCGATGAATCGGGATTGCTATTTCGAACGTTTGTAATCTGCGATAAAGCCTTCCATCATCCATTTGGCCAAAGCCTGACGGTTGGAACTAAGAACAAAACGACGCTGGTCGAAAGCATTCTGAATATTGCCCAGTTCGACAAACACGGCTGTCGGCGAAGCATTGAGCAACACATACAGACGACGCGAGCTGACAGTACCTTCAAAACCACGGTTAGGCTGATGCCGGTCGTATTTCGATTCGAAAGTATTCTTCATCCCCGTAGCCAGCCGCTTGCCCAGCGTGCTCTGCGGAGCATAATAAAAGAACACATCAGTCTGTGCACTCTTGCTACGGCTGTCTACATGCAGAAAAATTGCCCGGCAATATTTATACTTTTTACGATCCTTGCGATAGTATTCGTTGATTTTCGCACAACGTTGTTGCAGCCTTGCTACCTGGTTCAAAGGAATCGGATCGCCCATACAGGTCTCACGTTTACTGTTCGACAGATAACGGTCGTTGCGGATACCGTCCTTGGCGTCTTGTATGATGATACGCACCTCGGCTCCTTCCTGCATCAGGTTACGTGCCAGTCGCAGCGCTACATCGTATGCATACTCGTCCTCGTGCAGCTCGGTTTTCCCAATCCGACCTATCGCACCCGGATCAGGACCTCCGTGTCCACTCACTACATAGAAGCAGGCTCCTTGCAGACGGTTGCCTGTCACCTTTACATCCGCCAGTCTCTTCCCGAAAAGCGGCTCGTGAATCACACTTTTCCTGTTACCCGATTTCCGGTGCCTGCTATCTTCTCCTCCTCTGCTACCTTTTGCATGCAAAGGCGGCAACTGATATTTCACGCCCAGACGCAGCTCTTCCTTACCACGCAAGGCCTTTTTATTAAGTTCAAGAAATTCCTTATAATAACTTCTTCCCGGTCGGCCGTTGCGCTCAAGAAATGTCGAAATACCTTCACCAGCTTTCGGAGTGTCGCACTGCTCCTGCGCCGAAACCGCAAATGAAAATACAACCAAAAGAAAGGATACGAACAGAATACGAATCATAAATCTACAATCAATATTTTGGAACGGTTGTGCACCAATAAATTATCATTTAACCTTCATTGCGGACAAAATTACATTATTTTCCTTACTTTTGCGAGCAGTTACATGTTAATTGATAAGAAACTAAAAAAAATAGATAGCATTATGGCAAAACAATTCAAGCCCGAGACCCTCTGCGTACAAGCCGGATGGTCTCCTAAAAAAGGAGAGCCGCGGGTGCTCCCTATCTACCAGAGTACAACCTTCAAATACGAAACCAGCGAGCAGATGGCCCGTTTGTTCGACCTCGAAGAAAGCGGATATTTTTATACCCGTCTGCAAAACCCCACCAACGATGCTGTTGCCGCCAAGATTGCTGCCCTCGAAGGAGGTGTAGCCGCCATGCTGACGTCCAGCGGACAGGCTGCCAACTATTATGCCATCTTCAACATCTGCGAAGCGGGCGATCACTTTGTCTGCTCGTCGGCCATCTATGGCGGTACGTTCAACCTGTTCGGTGTCACCATGAAGAAGCAGGGTATTGACGTTACTTTTGTCAATCCTGACGCCAGCGAAGAAGAAATCTCCGCCGCTTTCCGTCCCAATACGAAAGCCCTGTTTGGCGAAACCATCTCGAACCCCGCTCTTGAGGTGCTCGACATCGAGAAGTTTGCCCGTATTGCACACAAACATGGTGTGCCCCTGATAGTGGACAACACCTTCCCTACTCCCATCAACTGCCGTCCGTTCGAATGGGGAGCCGACATCGTGGTTCACTCTACCACCAAGTACATGGACGGACATGCCACCAGCGTAGGCGGCTGTATCGTAGACAGTGGAAACTTCGACTGGGATGCCCATGCCGACAAGTTCCCCGGACTGTGTACGCCCGATGAATCGTATCACGGACTGACGTATACAAAAGCCTTCGGCAAGATGGCCTACATCACCAAGGCTACCGCACAGCTGATGCGCGACCTAGGTAGCATCCAGTCGCCCGAAAATGCGTTCCTACTGAACCTCGGCCTCGAAACCCTGCACCTGCGTATGCCTCAACACTGCAAAAACGCACAGGCCGTTGCCGAATACCTGCAAAAGAACGAAAAAGTGGCATGGGTGAACTATTGCGGCCTACCCGACAACAAATACTACGAACTGGCACAGAAATACATGCCCAACGGTTCGTGCGGTGTTATCTCCTTCGGTCTGAAGGGTGGACGCGACGTAGCCATCCGGTTCATGGACAACCTGAAGTTGGCTGCTATCGTTACTCACGTAGCCGATGCACGTACCTGCGTATTGCATCCTGCCAGCCATACACACCGCCAACTCACTGATGAGCAACTGATCGAAGCTGGCGTACGTCCTGACCTGATCCGTTTCTCGGTCGGAATAGAAAATGTGGACGATATTATCGCCGATATCGAACAGGCACTGAATGCCTGACATAACCCTCTTCCATCGGCATCCATTTCAAAGCCATGCCGATGGAATAAATACAAATACAATTATACAATATTCATTATTCATCAACATCAATCAGACTATGGTAAAGATTACAAAAGAAGCTGCTTTGCTCTATCACTCGCAAGGCAAACCTGGAAAAATAGAAGTAGTCCCCACAAAGCCCTACAGTACACAGACCGACCTTTCGCTGGCCTATTCGCCCGGTGTGGCCGAACCCTGTCTGGAAATAGAGAAAAACCCGGAAGATGCTTATAAATATACAGCTAAAGGCAATCTGGTAGCTGTTATATCCAACGGTACAGCTGTGCTGGGACTGGGCGACATAGGCGCCTTGAGCGGTAAACCCGTTATGGAAGGAAAAGGACTGCTCTTCAAGATATATGCCGGTATCGATGTGTTCGACATCGAAGTAAACGAAAAAGACCCCGACAAGTTTGTAGAAGCTGTAAAAGCCATCGCACCGACTTTCGGCGGTATCAACCTGGAGGATATCAAAGCTCCCGAATGCTTCGAAATAGAACGCCGACTGAAAGAAGAGCTGGACATCCCCGTCATGCACGACGATCAGCACGGTACAGCCATTATCTCCAGTGCCGGACTGCTGAACGCTCTGGAAGTGGCCGGGAAGAAGATTGAAGACGTGAAAATAGTAGTAAACGGTGCAGGCGCTTCGGCAACTTCGTGTACCAAACTGTACGAAGCACTCGGTGCACGTCGCGAAAACATCCTGATGCTGGACAGTAAAGGTGTCATCACCAGCGACCGCGAGAACCTGACTGAACAGAAACGTTACTTCGCCACCGACCGCCGCGACGTACACACCCTGGCCGAAGCCATCAAGGGAGCGGATGTATTCCTCGGACTTTCCAAAGGCAATGTGCTGACACAGGACATGGTACGCAGCATGGCCGACCACCCCATTGTGTTCGCTTTGGCCAACCCCACTCCGGAAATATCTTACGAGGATGCCATGGCTGCACGTCCCGACGTACTGATGTCAACCGGACGCAGTGACTATCCTAATCAGATAAATAACGTTATCGGTTTCCCCTACATCTTCCGCGGTGCACTCGATACACACGCCCGTGCCATCAACGAAGAAATGAAACTGGCTGCCGTACACGCCATAGCCGACCTGGCCAAACAGCCGGTACCCGACGTCGTAAACGAGGCTTACCATGTGAACAACTTTACTTTCGGTCCCGACTACTTCATCCCGAAACCGGTAGACCCGCGCCTCATCACCGAAGTATCGTGTGCCGTAGCACGCGCTGCCATGGAAAGTGGAGTAGCCCGCAAAAACATCGAAGACTGGGATGCCTACAAACTGCAACTGCGCGAACTGATGGGACAGGAAAGCAAACTGACCCGCCAGCTCTACGATACAGCCCGACGCAACCCGCAACGCGTAGTGTTTGCCGAAGGCATTCACCCCAACATGCTGAAGGCTGCCGTCGAAGCCAAGGCCGAAGGCATCTGCCATCCTATTATATTAGGTAACGACGAAGCTATCGAAAAACTTGCCAAGCAACTCGACCTCAGTCTGGAAGGTATCGAGATTGTCAACCTGCGCCATCCCGACGAAGCACCGCGCCGCGAACGTTATGCACGCATCCTGGCCGAAAAACGCGCACGCGAAGGTGTCACCTACGAGGAAGCCAACGACAAGATGTTCGAACGCAACTACTTCGGTATGATGATGGTAGAGACAGGCGAAGCCGACGCTTTCATCACCGGACTGTACACCAAATACAGCAATACCATCAAGGTGGCCAAAGAAGTCATCGGCATACAGCCCTGTTACTCCCACTTCGGCACCATGCACATACTGAACTCCAAGAAAGGTACTTACTTCCTGGCCGACACACTGATCAACCGCCATCCGGATGCCGAAACCCTGATAGACATTGCCCGTCTGGCCGACCAGACCGTACGTTTCTTCAACCACACTCCGGTGATGGCCATGCTGAGTTACTCGAACTTCGGTGCCGATCAGGAAGGAAGTCCGGTAAGCGTGCACCAGGCCGTAGACTACATGCAACAGCATTATCCCGACCTGGCTATCGACGGTGAAATGCAGGTTAATTTTGCCATGAACCGTACGCTGCGCGATGCCAAATACCCGTTCACCCGACTGAAAGGCAAGGATGTAAACACGCTTATCTTCCCCAACCTGAGCTCGGCCAATGCAGGCTATAAACTGCTGCAGGCCATGAATACGGAAATGGAACTGATAGGCCCGATACAAATGGGACTGAACAAGCCGATTCACTTCACCGACTTCGAAAGTTCTGTCCGCGACATCGTCAACATCACGGCAGTAGCCGTTATCGACGCTATCGTGGCTAAAAAGAAAGCCTGCCAATGAGACGTCCGTTATCAAAAACACAAATAGTATGCATTGTGCTGCTTTGGGCAGCACTTTGCTACCTTGTTCTGGTATATGCCGAACGAATTGACGGTCCTGTAATCGTAACGCTTGCACTTTCGGCAGCGTTCGTATTCCTGCCTGTCTTTCAGTCTATCAAAAAGAATAAATAATATCTTTTTATTCCATTATGCGGGATAAAACAACAAAAATGTTGGTTTATCCCGCATTTTCTTTATAAAATGTTTGTAGGTTCCAATTTTATGTTTACTTTTGCACCCGCAATCAGCAATAAAGAAGAAGTTAGTAAGCAATATATTGTTTTAGGTAACATATAGTAAAAACCAATAAAAGAAAAATAGATTATGAATGCAGCTAAGGTATTAGAAGATCTGAAAAGACGTTTTCCCAACGAACCGGAGTATCATCAGGCAGTAGAAGAGGTACTGTCGACCATCGAAGAAGAATACAACAAACATCCCGAGTTCGACAAAGCTAATCTGATCGAACGTCTTTGCATCCCCGACCGCGTATATCAGTTCCGCGTAACGTGGGTTGACGACAAAGGCAACGTACAGACAAACATGGGTTATCGCGTACAGCACAACAACGCCATTGGCCCGTACAAAGGTGGTATCCGTTTCCATGCATCAGTCAATTTGGGTATTCTGAAATTCCTTGCTTTCGAACAGACATTCAAAAACTCACTGACTACACTGCCGATGGGTGGCGGTAAAGGTGGTTCCGACTTCTCGCCGCGTGGCAAGTCAAATGCTGAAGTAATGCGTTTCTGCCAGGCATTCATGTTGGAACTGTGGCGCCACATTGGTCCCGATGTAGACGTACCGGCTGGTGATATTGGTGTAGGCGGCCGCGAAGTAGGCTTCATGTTCGGCATGTACAAGAAGCTGACTCGTGAATTCAGCGGCGTGCTGACAGGTAAAGGCCGCGAATTCGGTGGCTCACTGATCCGTCCCGAAGCTACCGGTTACGGTAACGTATACTTCCTGATGGAAATGCTGAAGACCAAAGGCTGGGATCTGAAAGGCAAGTCTGTCCTCATCTCAGGTTCCGGAAACGTTGCCCAATATACAGCCGAAAAGGTACTGCAACTGGGCGGTAAGGTACTGACTATGTCTGACTCTGACGGTTACGTTTACGACCCCGAAGGTATCGACCGCGAGAAACTGGACTACATCATGGAACTGAAGAACCTCTACCGTGGACGTATCCGCGAGTATGCCGAACAATATCCGGGTGTGAAGTATGTAGAAGGCGCACGTCCTTGGGGCGAAAAAGCTGACATCGCACTTCCTTCGGCTACTCAGAACGAAATTGACGGCGACGATGCACGCAAGCTGATTGCCAATGGTGTGATTGCCGTATCCGAAGGTGCCAACATGCCTTCTACTCCGGAAGCTATCCGCGTATTCCAGGAAGCCAAGATTCTGTACGCTCCGGGTAAGGCTGCCAATGCAGGTGGTGTATCGGTATCGGGTCTGGAAATGACACAGAACTCCGAACGTCTGTCATGGAGCGCCGAAGAGGTAGACGCCAAACTGCACTACATCATGGAGAACATCCACGAGAACTGCGTGAAGTATGGTACCGAACCCGACGGTTACGTGAACTACGTGAAGGGTGCCAACGTGGCAGGCTTCATGAAAGTGGCTAACGCCATGATGGCTCAAGGCATTGTATAAGAAACAAACGCAGCCATAGATACTCAATACAACTAAAGAATCTCTTCTGTCGTGCATGCACGGCAGGAGAGATTTTCTTTTATACACCTTTCATCTACTTTACATCTTATTATCAGAGAAATCGGCTAATTTTGCGCCGCATTATTCAAACAATGGACAAAAGAAACTAAAAATAACAATCCTCATGAATACAAAAGAAGTTCCGGTACTGCTGCTCACCGGTTATCTGGGCAGTGGAAAGACCACACTGGTCAACCAGATTCTGGCCAACAAGCGCGGCATCAAGTTTGCCGTCATCGTCAACGACATCGGCGAAGTAAATATCGACGCCGACCTCATCCAGAAAGGCGGCGTTGTAGGCAAGAAGGACGACAGCCTGGTAGCCCTGCAAAACGGTTGCATCTGCTGTACGCTAAAGATGGACCTGGTAGAACAGATAGGCGACATACTGAAGATGCAGCGCTTCGACTACATCGTCATCGAAGCAAGCGGCATCTGCGAGCCCGAGCCTATTGCCCAGACCATCTGCTCCATACCGACAATGGGCGGCATGTATACCCGATACGGCATCTGCCGGCTGGACAGCATCGTTACCGTAGTCGACGCCCTGCGCATGCAGAGCGAGTTTGCCTGCGGCGATAACCTGACGCGCAAGCACATCGACGAGGAGGATATCGAAAACCTTATCATCCAGCAAATCGAATTCTGCAACATCATCCTGCTGAACAAGGCTTCGGAAGTGAAACCCGAAGAACTGGGACGCATCAAGCAAATCATCAAGACCCTGCAGCCGGCTGCCGAAATCATCGAATGCGACTACGGACGCATCGACCTTGACCGCATCCTCAACACCCGTATGTTCAACTTCGAACGCGTGGCTACTTCTGCCGGATGGATACGCGAGATAGAACGTCAGGCCACTCCCGAAGAAGAACGGGAAGCCCACAGCTACGGCCACTACGACCACGAGGAGCACGAGCACCATCATGATGAAGAACATGAACATCACCACGACGAGCATGAACATCATCATGACGAGGCCGACGAGCACGGACACCATCACCACCATCATCACGACCACGAAGGCGGTGAGGTGGAAGAATATGGCATCCAGACGTTTGTCTACTACCGCCGACCGGCATTCAACATCCACAAGCTTGACCAGTTCATCGCTACCCGCTGGCCCCGCAACGTCATCCGTACCAAGGGCGTGTGCTACTTCAGCCACAACCGCGACATGTCGTACCTCTTCGAACAGGCCGGCGTGCAGAAGAAGCTGACCGAAGCCGGACTGTGGTATGCCACTGCTCCCGAAGAAGACCTCATCGAACTGATGAAACAGGAACCGGGACTGATGCGCGACTGGGACGAGAAGTATGGCGACCGGATGCAGAAGCTGGTCTTCATCGGTCAGCATCTGGACAAAGAACAGCTGACGCGCGACCTGGACGCCTGTCTGGAGTAACTAACATTTTGACACTTTGTATTTCACCTGCGGCGAGAATGCGATATTTCCGGCCGCAGGTGTTTTTGTTTCCATTTTGCGAAGCGTTTTTCCGCATCCGTCTCTTCTACAATACGATAGCGAAATATTGACATTCAGAATAGAAGAAAAACAATCCGCCCGACGGAGAAAAACCATGATTTCGGCTCCGAAATACCATGTTGACGAACGCAACAAGCAATGTTGGCGAGCCAAACAAGCATTCCACGGGAGCGAAACAAGCAATCTGCGAGAGCCGAACAAGCATTCCGGAAGCAGCAGACATGCATTTTTCACCTCCAAAAGACACTATTTTCGACTATTATCTGCATATATATGCAATTCAAGGACAGTTTTCGTCCGGTTCAACTTCTATTTCGAAAGTTTCAGAAAAAGACTGTGTCAGCCAATACGGCTTAATCTTATCATTTTGAAAGGAGAACAAGCGAAGAAGGAATTCTTCTGTCACTCCGATTTCTCGACTTGAGAAACCGTACGATTGCCCTCTTTGCACAACGCCTCGTACACCCGCGGATGGAGGAAATAACGGATGTCGCGTCCCTCGGCAATGGCCTGCCTGATAAAGGTGGAGCTGATTTCGAAAACGGGAGCCGATGTCATCCTCACCGTCGGAGGAAGTGTCTGTGGGTCGACCGGATAGCCCGGACGCGGATATACGATGAGCGGAGTAGTGGCCAGAATACGTTCCGACTCGCGCCAGCGCGGAAATAGCAACCAGTTGTCCGACCCGATAATCAGATGAAAGATGTGCTGAGGATACGCACGCCGAAGCTCGTCAAGCGTATGCACCGTGTACGAAGGCCGCGGCAAACGAAACTCGAAGTCGGACGCCCGAAACTTAGGATAGCCCTCGACGGCAAGCTGAACCAGCTTCAGACGCAACGAGTCGTCCATCAGTTCGTCGGCCTCTTTCAGCGGATTGCGGGGGCTGACCATAAACCATACCTGGTCCAGTCCCTCGTATTCGCAAAGGTAGTTGGCCAAAGCCAGATGTCCGATATGAACGGGATTGAAGGAGCCGCTGAAAATGCCGATGTTCATCTGTTTCACTAAGATTGAAGATTCAAACAAGGATGTCCGCCGCGATGCCCTATTTCTTCCTGCCGCCACGCAAAGTGCGACCCACCAAAAAGGCGTTATAGCCTGTGAAAAGCGCCATGAGCAACATGCATACCGTCAGTTCGTAATCCGAATAACAGTAGTAGCCCACCGCCAGACCAATCAATGCAAGGCAGAGCACAATGTTGATAACCAACAGCACTTTGTTCAATTTCGTGCGTCCCGCCATCGGCGAAGGTCTGTTGCCTGTACTTCTATTCAACGACTTCATGACTGCAAAAATTGGGTGATAACTTCCAGCGCTTCGGCCTTGGCTTTCTCCAAGTCGTCATTCACAATCACCTTGTCGAACTTAGGAGCAAACGAAAGCTCGTACTGGGCCTTTGCCACACGGTCTTCAATTACTTCGGGCGTATCGGTGCCCCGTCCTACAAGGCGGCGACGAAGTTCTTCCACCGAAGGCGGCTGGATGAATACCGACAAGGCACGGTCGCCATAGAACTTCTTGATGTTGCATCCGCCCACAACGTCGACGTCGAACACCACGTTCTGTCCGTCGGCCAGTTGCTTTTCGACCTGTGCTTTCAGCGTGCCGTAGAAGCGGTCGTGATAAACCTCCTCGTACTCCAGAAACTCATCGTCTGCAATACGACGGCGAAACTCTTCCGGCGTCAGGAAAAAGTATTCTACACCGTCGCGTTCGGTTCCGCGCGGCGGACGGCTGGTAGCCGATATGGAAAAAGCCAGATTCAGGTTCTGTGTCAGCAAATAATTGATGATGGTTGACTTGCCCGAACCCGAGGGGGCTGAAAAGATAATCAGTTTAGCCACAACGATTCTATTAAGAATTAAAATATTTAAGTAGTTAAATTAAGAAAGGAAGAATTCTTCCTTTCCATCACATCACGTTCAGGACCTGTTCCTTGATCTGCTCCAGTTCGTCCTTCATCTGAACGACAATCTTCTGCATCTCGGCATGGTTGGACTTACTGCCCAGCGTATTGATTTCGCGTCCCATTTCCTGAGCGATGAATCCCAGCTTCTTGCCTTGTCCACTGCCACTTTCCAGTGTGCTGATGAAGTATTTCAGGTGATTAGCCAGACGTTGTTTCTCTTCGTTGATGTCGAGCTTTTCGATGTAGTAGATAAGTTCCTGCTCCAGACGGTTCTTGTCGTAATCCACGCTTAACGTCTTTTCCAGCGCCTCCGTAATGCGGTCCTTTATTTTGGCCACCCGTTCCTTCTCGTAAGGCTCTACAGTTTCGAGCAGATGAGTAATGTTAGCTATTTTCTCACGGAATTTCTTTTCGAGGGCGGCGCCTTCCTGCTTGCGGAAGTCCACCAGATGCCCGATGGCATCGCGTACGGCGGCAGCTACCACGCTCCACTCCTCGTCGGTCACCTCGACCGTCTCGTTCTTGGTCATCACGTCCGGCATGCGAAGCAAAGCTGCAAACCAGTCTTCGGGCTCGGGAATACCCGTCGCAGCCGATATTTCCTTTATCCGATTGTAGTAAGCCGTCACCAGTTCCTGATTGATGGGAGTAGCCAGTTGTTCGGCGTCTTTCTTCTCAATCCATAAGCTGAAATCCACCTTTCCGCGCTCCAGCGTCTTGGCTATTTCGTTACGGATTTCCATCTCTTTCTCTCGGTAAAGCGGGGCAATGCGTGTAGACAAATCCATTGCCTTGCTGTTAAGCGATTTTATCTCAACGTTCACTTTTTTATCGGGCAGTTCGACTGTTGCCTTGCCATAACCCGTCATTGACTGTATCATAATGCTTCTTAAGTTTTGCGCAAAATTACACGATTATTTTAAATACTGAAAATAATCATGTATTTTTGTCTGCTGATTAAAAGATTAGAAACTATGTCATGTATCTTACATATTGAGACGTCTACTTCCGTCTGCTCGGTAGCAGTCAGCGAAGACGGACAAAACGTATTTACAAAAGAAGACCTGAACGGCCCATCTCACGCCGTTTCATTGGGAGTATTTGTCGAAGAAGCCCTGTCGTTTGCCGACAGCCATGCCATGCCGCTCGATGCGGTAGCCGTCAGCTGTGGCCCGGGCTCGTACACCGGCCTGCGCATCGGTGTGTCCATGGCCAAAGGCGTGTGCTACGGACGCGACCTGAAACTCATCGGCCTGCCTACGTTGAAGGTACTTAGTGTCCCCGTGCTGCTCTATCACGACGAGCTGCCCGACGATGCCCTGCTGTGCCCCATGATCGACGCCCGCCGCATGGAAGTTTATGCTGCCATCTACGACCGCGCCCTCAGACCCGTGCGCGACATTGCCGCCGACATTGTGGACGAAAACTCGTACACGGAATTTCTGAACGAACATCCCGTATACTTCTTCGGCGACGGAGCCGCCAAGTGCAAGGAGAAGATTACTCATCCCAACGCGCACTTCCTTGACGACATCCGTCCGCTGGCCAGCATGATGTTCCCACTGGCCGAAAAAGCTATAGCCGAACAGGACTTCAAGGACGTAGCCTACTTCGAACCCTTCTACCTGAAAGAGTTCGTGGCCAGCATGCCCAAAAAGCTGCTGTAAGCCGACGCCGTGAAAGAAAAAGACATTACCCAACGTCAATTATCCATTAACAAAATGCAATATAACACTCAACAGAAACGGATGCCTCTTCCCGAATACGGACGCAGCATCCAGAATATGGTAGACCACGCTCTGACCATCGAGAACCGTGCCGAGCGCCAACGCTGTGCCAACACCATCATCAACATTATGGGAGGTATGTTCCCGCACTTGCGCGACGTGCCCGACTTCAAGCACAAGCTTTGGGATCACCTGGCCATCATGTCCGACTTCAAGCTCGACATCGATTATCCTTTCGAAGTCATCCGCAAGGACAAGCTGGACAACAAACCCGACCCCGTCCCCTACCCCAACACCAAGATACGCTACCGCCACTACGGACGCACGCTGGAAATACTGATCCAGAAAGCTTGCGAATTTCCCGAAGGCGACGAGAAGCGCAATCTGGTAGCCCTGATCTGCAACCACATGAAGAAGGACTACATGACGTGGAACAAGGACACGGTAGACGACCGCAAGATAGCCGAAGATCTTTTAGAACTGTCGAACGGAAAACTGCAAATGACCGACGACATCGTACGCCTGATGGCCGAACGTATCGAGCAGAACTACCGTCCCAACAAGGCTAATAATAACAACAACCGGAACAACAATAACAACCGGAACAATAATAAACGGAAATACTAAAATACCCTGCAACACCATGGCATCATTTGTAATAGAAGGAGGTCACAGACTTTCGGGCGACATCTATCCCCAGGGAGCCAAAAACGAGGTACTGGAGATTATCTGCGCCACTCTGCTCACACCCGAGGAAATCATCGTGCACAACGTCCCCGATATTCTGGACGTCAACAATCTGATTCAACTGATGCGCGACATGGGCGTCACCGTGTCCAAGCAAGGGATAGATACTTACAGCTTCAAAGCCGAGAACGTCGACTTGGACTATCTGGAAAGCGACGCCTTTCTGAAGAAATGCTCCAGTCTGCGTGGCTCTGTCATGCTGGTAGGTCCCATGGTGGCACGATTCGGCAGAGCGTTGATTTCCAAACCCGGAGGCGACAAGATAGGACGCCGCCGACTGGACACACACTTCATCGGCATACAGAACCTGGGCGCCGGCTTCACCTATAACGACAAGCGCGAAATCTTCGAGATTACCGCCCGCGAGTTGAAAGGCACCTACATGCTGCTCGACGAAGCGTCCGTCACCGGTACCGCCAACATCGTCATGGCTGCCGTGCTGGCCAAAGGCAAAACAACCATCTACAATGCAGCATGCGAGCCTTACGTGCAACAGCTGTGCCGTATGCTGAACCGTATGGGGGCCAAGATAGAAGGCATTGCCTCGAACCTGCTCACCATCGAAGGCGTAGAAGAGCTGCACGGAACGGAACATACCGTACTGCCCGACATGATCGAAGTGGGCAGTTTCATCGGAATGGCTGCCATGACAGGAAGCGAACTGACCATCAAAAACGTGTCGCACCAGAATCTGGGCATTATTCCCTACAGCTTCCGCCGACTGGGCATCCAGATGGAGCAACGGGGCGACGACATCTACATTCCTGCTCAGGACAGTTACGAAATAGAATCATTCATCGACGGCTCCATCATGACCATTGCCGATGCCACGTGGCCGGGACTTACTCCAGACCTTCTCAGTGTGATGCTTGTAGTAGCCACACAGGCCAAAGGCAGTGTGCTCATCCACCAGAAGATGTTCGAAAGCCGTTTGTTCTTTGTGGACAAACTGATAGACATGGGAGCACAAATCATCCTTTGCGACCCGCATCGCGCCGTTGTCATCGGTCACAACCACAACTTTAAGCTGCGCGGAGGCAATCTGACTTCACCCGACATCCGGGCAGGTATCGCCCTGCTGATAGCAGCCATGAGTGCCGATGGCATCAGCCGCATCCACAACATCGAACAGATAGACCGCGGCTACCAGAACATCGAAGGACGACTCAATGCACTGGGAGCACGGATAACGAGAATATAAACAATATGATCAAACGAGAAGAAGTATATAAAATAGGTATATTCAACAAGCCCCACGGCATCCACGGCGAATTGCAGTTCACCTTCAGTGACGACATCTTCGACCGTGTGGAAGCAGAATACATCATCTGCCTGTTGGACGGCATCCTCGTACCCTTCTTCATCGAAGAGTACCGCTTCCGTTCGGACACCACAGCCCTGATGAAACTCGAAGGAATCGATACCGCCGAACGGGCACGCATGTTCACCAACGTTGAGGTCTACTTCCCCATAAAACATGCCGAGCAGGTTGCGCCGGACGAACTGACGTGGAACTACTTCGTAGGGTTCCGTATGGAAGAAATACACCACGGACACTTGGGTGAAGTAACCGATGTGGACGACTCTACCCTCAACACCCTCTTCATCGTAGACCGCCAGGGAGAAGAACTGCTCATTCCTGCACAGGAAGACTTTATCGTCGACATCGACCAGCAGCATAAAGTCATTACGGTAGACTTGCCACAAGGCCTGCTGAACCTTGACGAAGCAGAAGAGGAATAAAACGAGAAAAGCCTGGTTTACAAAAAACAATACTGAATAAACAGGATCGAATCATGATAAAGAAAAACAGGAAACGAAGAAAAGCCTTTTGGAAAGACATCAAATTCAAGTACAAACTGACCGTCATCAACGAAAATACGCTGGAAGAGGTCTTCGGCTTGCACGTGTCCAAACTGAACGGCATCTCCGTACTGCTTTCCGTACTCACTGTCCTGTTTCTGATTGCGGCCCTCATCATAGCTGCCACACCTTTGCGCAACTATTTGCCCGGTTATATGAACAGTGAGGTCCGTGCACAGGTCGTAGAAAACGCCTTGCGGGTAGACTCCCTACAGCTATTGGTCAACCAGCAGAACCTCTACATCATGAACATCCAGGACATCTTTCTGGGGAAAATCAAAGCCGACACCGTACGTTCCATGGACTCACTGGCCATTCTCCGCGAGGACTCGCTGATGGAACGCACCCAACGCGAAACCGACTTCCGCAAACAGTACGAAGAAGCCGAGAAGTACAACTTGACCAACATCACCGCTCACACCGAAGCCGACGGACTAATCTTCTACCGCCCCACCCGTGGTATGATTTCGGCCAAGTTCGATGCCGAACAGCAACACTTCGGCACCGACATTGCCGCCAATCCCGGTGAAAGCGTTTTGGCTACCCTCGACGGCACGGTCATACTGAGCACTTATACCACCGAAACAGGGTACATGATAGCCATACAACACAGCCAGGAGTTCGTTTCAATATATAAGCATTGTGGTTCGCTGCTCAAGAAAAGCGGCGATAAGGTGAAAGGCGGCGAAGCCATTGCACTGGTAGGAAATACCGGGCAATTGACTACTGGCCCGCATCTCCACTTCGAGCTGTGGCACAGGGGCAGGGCCGCCGACCCGGAATTATTCATTGTATTCTAAACCGAACAACTGAAATATACATTATATATAAGTATAGAGAAATACTCAAAAAACGAATCTGAAAATGATAAAGAAACAGATTGCCATATTAGGTTCTACCGGCTCCATCGGGACACAGGCCCTGCAAGTCATCGAAGAGCACCCCGACAAATACGAGGCCTACATACTGACGGCCAACAACCGTGTCGAGGAACTCATCGCACAGGCGCGCAAGTTTATGCCCGAAGCCGTAGTCATAGCCAACGAGTCGAAATATCCGCGACTGAAAGAAGCACTGGCTGACCTACCTATCAAGGTATATGCCGGCGAAGAGGCTCTTTGCCAGATTGTTGCCGAGAAACCCGTCGACATGGTACTGACTGCGATGGTGGGCTATGCCGGACTGAAACCTACCATCAACGCCATCCGTGCCCGTAAAACCATCGCTTTGGCCAACAAAGAGACACTCGTCGTAGCAGGTGAACTGATCAACGACCTGGCACGCATGAACCGCACATCCATTCTTCCTGTCGACTCGGAACACTCTGCCGTATTCCAGTGTCTGGCCGGTGAAAACGGAAATGCTATCGAGAAAGTCATTCTTACCGCGTCGGGAGGCCCCTTCCGCACGTTCACTCACGAGCAACTGAAAACCGTGACTAAAGAACAGGCTCTGCATCATCCCAATTGGGAGATGGGTGCCAAGATTACCATTGATTCCGCTTCGATGATGAACAAAGGATTTGAAGTGATAGAAGCCAAATGGTTGTTCGGCGTACGCCCGGATCAGATAGAAGTAGTTGTACATCCGCAATCGGTCATTCACAGCATGGTACAGTTTGAAGACGGTGCCGTAAAAGCACAGCTCGGTATGCCCGACATGCGCCTGCCTATTCAGTACGCATTCTCCTATCCCGACCGTCTGTACGCCTCGTTCCCACGTCTGGACTTCACCAAATGTACGGAACTGACTTTCGAGCAACCCGATACCACCCGTTTCCGTAACTTGGCTTTGGCTTACGAAGCCCTGCACCGGGGTGGAAACATGCCCTGCATTGTCAATGCAGCTAACGAAGTGTGCGTAGCCGCTTTCCTACACGACCGCATCTCCTTCCTCGGCATGAGCGATGTGATTGAAAAGACCATGGAACGTGTATCTTTCATCAGCAAACCTACCTACGAAGACTATGTAGCCACCGATGCCGAAGCGCGCCGTGTAGCCGAAAGCTTCATCAATGGATAATTGAAAATTAATAGTTGAAATTTAATAGTTGGATAAATAATGGAAACATTCTTGATTCGTGCCCTGCAACTGATTATGAGCCTTTCATTGCTCGTCGTCATACACGAAATGGGGCACTTCCTCTTTGCCCGCCTCTTCAAGACGCGAGTGGAAAAATTCTGCCTCTTCTTCGACCCCTGGTTCACGCTGTTTAAGTTCAAACCTAAGAACAGCGAAACAGAATACGGTATCGGCTGGCTGCCTTTGGGTGGTTATGTCAAGATAGCCGGTATGATAGACGAGTCAATGGATACCGAACAGATGAAGCAACCCATGCAGCCATGGGAGTTTCGCGCCAAACCGGCATGGCAACGACTGCTCATCATGGTGGGAGGTGTGTTGTTCAACTTCCTGCTGGCCCTGTTCATCTACTCCATGATACTCTTTGCCTGGGGTGACTCCTACATTCCCGTACAGAAAGCCCCGCTCGGTATGGACTTCAACGAAACGATGCATCAGGCAGGCTTCCGCGACGGTGACGTATTAATCTCAGCCGACGGCGTACCCTTCGAGCGTATGGGTAGCGATCTGCTGACCGCTATTGTTGATGCTCGCCAGGTGACTGTATTGCGCGACGGCAAAGAAGCGTCCGTCTACATCCCCGAAAACCTGATGGACCGACTACTGGCCGACAGTACACGCTTTGCCGACTTCCGCTATCCGTTTGTTATCGACAGTGTCGTAGCCGGGCGTCCTGCCGCACTGGCCGGACTTCAACCGGGCGACAGCATCACCCAACTGGACGGACGAAACATTGCCTATTTCGACTTTAAGGAAGAAATGATGAATCGCCAAAAGGACGGACAAGCCTCACACGATATCCGTCTGACCTATGTACATAACGGTGTTACTGATACCCTCAGCCTGACAACCGATTCACTTTACGAAATCGGAATTACGGCTGAAATGCGTACCGCACGCCTGTTGCCAGTGGTACAGAAAGAATACTCGTTCTTCTCTTCATTCCCCGCCGGAGTAGCTTTAGGTATCAACACACTGAAAGGCTACGTAGGCCAAATGAAGTATCTCTTCTCTAAGGAAGGAGCCAAACAACTGGGTGGCTTTGGAACCATCGGCAGTATCTTCCCCGCTACATGGGATTGGCATCAGTTCTGGTACATGACAGCTTTCCTCAGTATCATTCTGGCCTTTATGAACATTCTGCCTATCCCTGCCTTAGATGGTGGACACGTTCTGTTCCTGCTCTATGAGATTATTGCACGCCGTAAACCGAGCGACAAGTTCATGGAACACGCACAGATGGTGGGTATGTTCTTGCTCTTTGCCCTGCTTCTTTGGGCTAACTTCAACGACGTACTGAGATTCTTATTCTAAAAGAATCTCGTATAAAATAAAAAGGATTGCACGTATGCATGACTGAGTCATGTATACGCGCAATCTTCCCTCTTAGGTTCACCATACTTTGAAAATACATCTATTCAAACGTGGCCTTATATCTGAACAAAAAAAGTCAATAGCTATGATACACACCATTTCCTTACCTAAACAACTCTTTCTTTTTCTACTATTGATTCTTTTGGCAAACATCCGTTACAACCTGCATGCCAACGATCTACAATTCATTCCGTTGAATTCCTCATCTTTACCAACCAACGAAGTGCGGAATTTATATCAGGACAATGATGGTTACATCTGGATTTCAACCTATAACGGCTTACTGCGCTTTGATGGCTACTCTAATATAGTCTATCGCCCTAATGGCATCGACCCCACACACAATATAAACGGCTTTGTAAACATTGTATCCGAAGACAACAACCACAAGCTATGGATAGGTACAAACAACGGCTTGTACGTACTTGACAAACAAAAGGGGAGTATTAAAAAGATCATCTCTCCCCTCCTCCAAGTAAGCCATATTGAGGCCTTGGAATGTACCAGCAAAGGAGAGATATGGGTAGGAGCCAATAAGGGTATTTTCAGGAAAAGGGCAGGAAGTAATACTTTTGAATTATGTGACTCACAGATTCAAGAAACAAATAGTCCGTATTTTGATGTCAAATCCATCATTGAGGACTCCAACGGAAACATATGGATAGGAACGTGGGCTCAAGGGTTACTTCGTTACGATCCGAAAAGCGACCGATTCTATACCTACAGAAACATCAACCCATCACAATCGGCACACACCTTATTCGAAGACAACAAAGGTAATATATGGATAGGGACATGGCGACATGGCCTGATCAAAATGGAAAATCCATACGACATGGATAACTATAGTCTTAAACACTTCAAACATGAAGAAAACCGGGAAGAAAGTCTGTGCGATAATATCATATATACAATCACACAAGACCGTAATACCGGAAAATTATGGATTGGCGCACGTAGCGGACTCAGTATTCTTGAATCGGAAAACGGAAACGGTACATTCAGCAATTATCTGCCCAACAAAGGAAAAAATCCATTACCTTTCAATGAAGTCAATGCCTTACTGTACAGCCGGGACGGACTCATGTGGATTGGTATGCTTGGAGGAGGTGTCTATACTGTAAACACCAGAAAAAAACTGTTCAACTATGACCCGATAGCTCCATTACTACAACGTTTTCCCACCAGTTCGGTACGCAGTGCTTTTCCTGCAAGCGAACAATCCATTTATATGGGAATTATGGGATATGGACTCATTGAATACAACGTTGCCGAACAGAAAGTTATACATTACAAGCAGCATCCAGCATTTAGTCATCTTCCGTTCATATCGACTGTCAACGATATAATCCGTCTGTCCGACGGCACCTTCTGCTTTGCAACGTGGGATGACGGAATATGGTTATACAACGGTAAAGAGACAAAAGTAGTCAATACGCAAACACATCCTGCTCTGACCGATGTATGCATCTATTCGTTATTGGAAGATAAACGCGGCAACCTGTGGATTGGAACACGAACCGGACTGTGTATGCTTGATTCAAAAGGGAAAATGTGGACCATAGACATGCTTATCCCCAACGAAAAACAGGCATGGGCGCAAGTTCCCGTTTTCAAAATAGTAGAGGACAAAAACTGTAATATATGGATAGCTACTCCCAACAATGGCATTTGGCGTCTGACATACGATGGAAATAAATACAGTGGGAAGATTTACGCCGCCTCGCATAACAACTCTCAATCAGTAGGTGCCATGACTATGTGTGTCGACAGCCATAACCAAATATGGGCAGGCACTAATGGAAACGGGCTTGATCTGTATGACGAGAAAACTGACCGTTTCCTGTCCGTGTTCAATGAACAATTCGAACCGGGCGATGTCGTGTTTTCAATGATTGAAGACAATTCAGAAGGACTGTGGCTGACCACCAATACCAAAATGTATCACATTAATATTAACCATATTGATGCTGCACATATTCATACCCATACCATGGAGGAAGGATTACAAGACCATATATTCAACCGTAATGCCTGTTTCAAGAAAGAAGACAGCACTTTATACTTCGGAGGTGCACGAGGACTGAACAGTTTCCGTCCGGATCAGATCAGCTACGACAACACTTCCTATCCAGTTGTTATTACCGACCTGCAAATACACAATACCTCCATCCGGCATTTACCTCAGGCAGAAGTAGAAAAAATACTCAACGCCCCATTGGATTATGCCACGCATATCGTACTACCTTACGATAAAAACAATTTCAGCCTTGACTTTTCAATACTGAGTTATATCAATCCACAACTAAACAAATACAAATATCAACTGGAAGGATACGACCCTAAATGGATTTCGACCAATGCCCGCCGTCATTTTGCCTACTACAACAATTTACCGGCCGGCGACTATATATTCAAAGTAAAAGGAGCTAATCCCAATGGGAACTGGTCGAATCAGGAACGCAGTATCCATATCACTATTCTGCCTCCACCCTGGTTGTCCTGGTGGGCTTATTGTCTGTACATTCTGCTGGCCATAGGCATATTTGTATACCTTTATATTACAATACAGAAACGTATGCTGATGAGACGTGCCATCGAAATGGGGAAATTGCAACGACAAAAACTCGAAGAAGTGAACCATGCCAAACTGCAATTCTTCACCAATATTACCCATGAATTGCTTACTCCTCTTTCGGTCATACAGGCTTCGGTAGAAGAACTGAATTTGCAATATCCACGTATGAAAAGCCAGCTAAGAGGTATATCTGACAATTCCATGCGCCTCATCAGGCTTATACAACAAATTCTGGAGTTCCGGAAAGTAGAAAATGCCAAGCAACAACTGCGTGTATCCGAAGGCAACATCACCCTGTTCATCAAACGTTCAGTCATAGCTTTCACTCCGCTCGTACGGAAAAAGAAACTGTACATCGCATTAGAAAACTTCGACACTCCCTGTACAGGTTATTTCGATTCGGACAAGCTTGACAAGATTCTCTACAATCTATTGTCAAATGCGGCTAAATACACTCTCGAAGGAGGGACAATCACTCTAAGACAAAGTATTGATCCTAACAACCAGCGTTATACATTCAGTATAAATAACCCGGGAACACCTATTCCCGCAGAGAAAATAAATCACCTTTTCGAACGTTTTTACGAAGGAGAGTACCGTAAATTCCATACTATAGGTACCGGAATTGGATTATCGCTTACCAAAGACTTGGTCAAACTGCATCACGGTGATATCCGCGTAACCAGTACCTTGGAAGAAGGTACCACATTCACCGTAGAAATTCCTTTCGGCCGTAATGTCTTCAGAGTACAACTACAGCCACGACAACTACGGCGGTCTGGTACTGGTATGCGACTCGGGCAACGAACGCGACTACAGCTTGGGCAACCAGCGCAGCATCGTGCGCTACAACATCAGCATCGGCGACGGCATCCGGCCCAAGCCCACCCGTCAGGGTATGTTCTCACCCAGCATCCACATTGCCGGACAGGTAGAGGATACGCGCATCGAACGCAACATCATCCACGCCAACGTCAAGCCGGGCAAGGACATCGACCGCAGCATGATTGTGTCCGACAGCTGGGATGGCTATGCTGCCCGCACCACCTTCAGCCAGAACATCTTCTACACTGCCGAGCCCTCGCGCTTCGACCTGACCAAGTCCACAGACAACACGTTCAGCGGCAACTGGTACCTGGGCAACTACACCGCCCTGCCCGACGACCCCGAAGCGAAAACCGCCTGTCCGCAGTACGAAGAACAGATACTCTCTGCCGGAAGCGACGGCCGCCACGGCTTAGAGAAGCTGATGAAGCAACGCGACGTATGCGGCACTTCCTTCCTCTTCATCGACAAGGACCGCATCGAGACCTTCTTCGGACAACTGCAATAAATACGTATACCACTAGTCAGGGGCTGCACCCGCTTCGGGTGCAGCCCTTACTTCGTTATTCAGTACCGACTACTTGCATTTCCCAAGGAAAAGTTATATCTTAGCTGCTGGGATGTACATCCCGCGTGCCGGGACACACATCCCAAGCCGCGAAATGTACATCCCGGCACGCGAGATGAAAGCAGCGTCAGCAGAAAGACCTATTTACCCCACGGCATACCGGCAAAGCATTCCATGAGTAAGGTCGACCAACTGCCTACCCTGCATAAGTTTAATCCATCACAAGAAAGGACGAAACACCATGGCCGAATATCAGATGCAGGAACTGACCCTGCCCAACGAAGAAGGAAAGAAAGTGACCTACCCGCGCATCAAGCTGTGGGGACAAGTGGACCTGGAGTACCTGGCCCGACACATCAACTACGCCAGTAGCTTCACCCCCGGCGACATCATCGGGCTGGTGCGTGCGCTGACCGAATCCATCGCCTACGAAATGGCGCAAGGACGCTCCGTCAAGATAGACGGACTGGGCATCTTCACCCCCTCGCTCGGGCTGCGCCCGCAGGCCGAAGAGCAACGCGACCTGCGCGAAAGCGAAGGAAAGGAGTACCGCATCAGCGCCGCAAGCATCTACCTGCGCGACATCAACTTCCGCGCCGACAAGGAACTCATCCAGCAAACCGGACAAAAATGCCACCTGAACAAGTCGGAATGGAAAGCACGCCGCTCCTCGCAACGCTATACTGCCGAACAACGTCTGCAACTGGCTCAGGACTACTTGAAGGAGAACCCCATGCTGCGGGTAAAGGACTACTGCGCCCTGACCGGCCTGCTGCGCAATGCCGCCGCCAGCGAGCTGAAGCGATGGAGCGAAACGCCCGGCAGCGGCATCGGCCACATGGGCACAGGCAGCCACAAAGTCTACGTCCGGAAAGAAAACGGATAACCGATCATTAACCATTCACCATTAATCATTCATCACTGCATGAAAAAGACAACTGCTACCCTGGCCGCCGTCCTGCTGTGCGGAGCGACGGCCCTTCAGGCCCAGTCGTGGAAGCCCCTCGAACAGACGGCTCTACAGGACGAAGCCTACGCCCGACACGATTGCGTCAACCTGCTGGACAGCACCAGCGTCACAGTACAACCCACCGGACAAGGCTCGTTCGCCGTGTGCCGCGCCGTCAAGGTGCAGACACCTGCCGGTGCCCTGCGCCAACGCGTACTGAAGTACGACTACGACCCGCTGACAGCCGCCGCCCGCTTCCGTCGGGTCACCATCCACCATGCCGACGGCACGAAGACCGAATTGGACGTGACGAAAACCCAGGACTACGCCGCACCCGCCCGTGCCATCTACTGGGGTGCCCGCCAGATTATGATTGAACTGGGACAACTGAAACCCGGCGACATCATCGACTACGAGATTGACAAGAAAGGATTCACCTACGCCCTGCTGGCCGATACGCCGCAAGAGGACGACGACTCACGTTTCATCCCGCCCATGCGTGGCCAGTTCTACGACATCGTACCCTTCTGGAGCAGCGACCCGACGGTACGCAAGGTCTACCGCGTCAGCCTGCCCGCCGACAAGGAGATGCAGTTCCAGTTCTACCAGGGCAGCTGTGCCTCGTCACTGCGCTACGAGGACGGACGCAAAGTCTACACCTTTGCCTCGGACGGTCTGATACCCTTCCGGCGCGAGCCGAACATGGTGGACTTCTACGACGCTGCCCCCAAACTGATGATGTCCACCACTGCCGACTGGCGTGACAAGTCGCGCTGGTTCTACGGCGTCAACGAAGACTACGGCAGCTTCACCGCCATCCCCGAAGCCCAGCGAAAGGTGGACGAACTGATACGTGGCAAGAAGACCGATCTGGAGAAGATAGCCGTACTGACCCACTGGGTGGCCGACAACATCCGCTACGCCGGCATCACGATGGGCAAGGGCGAAGGCTTCACCCTGCACAATCTGAAAATGAACTACACCGACCGCTGCGGCGTGTGCAAGGACATTGCCGGTACGCTTATCGCCTTCCTGCGCATGGCGGGCTTCGAAGCCTATCCGGCCATGACGATGGCAGGCAGCCGCGTAGAGACCATCCCTGCCGACCACTTCAACCACTGCGTAGCCGTGGTACGCCTGCAGGACGGTACACTGATGCCCCTCGACCCCACATGGGTGCCCTTCTGCCGTGAGCTGTGGAGCAGTGCCGAGCAACAGCAGAACTACCTGCCGGGCACACCCGAAGGCACCGACCTCAGCCTGACACCCGTCTCTGCCCCCGAGAATCACTACGTACGCATCAATGCCGACAACCGCCTTTCTGCCGACGGCACCCTGCGAGGCAGCTTCACCATCGAAGCCGAAGGACAGAGCGACAGCAACATACGCCGCATCTTCACCACCGGCTTCCAAAGCGAATGGCAGAACACCATGGAACGCCAACTGCTCAACGTTTCGCCCAAGGCACGTCTCCTCAGTGTGGACTACGGACGCAATCCGAAAGACTATCAGAAGGCACCCATCCGCATCACCTTCCGCTACGAAATACCCGACTATGCCATGAAAACGGACGAGGACGGAATGGTCTTCAAACTGTTTGTGATGAACAACCTCTACACGCAAGTGATGTCCTATCTGCGCATCGATACCAGTCTGGAGACACGCCAATATGGCTTCAAGGACGGCTGTTCGCGCCTGGTGGAACTGAACGAAACACTGCGCCTGCCCGACCACTACCTACTGAAAGGAAAGCAGTCGACAGAAACGACCGAAAATACAGTAGGAGCAGCCGCCAGTTTCGAGGGCAACATCAAAGGAGAGGGCAACCTCGTAACGGTAAAGACCACCCTCAAGCTAAACAAACGTGTGTACGAAGCATCCGACTGGTTCTCTTTCCGCAAAGCTGTTAATATGGCCAAGAGTTACAACCGCTACTTCGTTGCCAAAAAGAGATAATAACAATGTCCACCAATAAATCCAAGTGAATCAAATGAAAACAATCCATCTATATATAGGTGTACTTGCTCTGCTCCTGTCCGTGACCCTCACTGCACAGGCAGCCTCCGAAGCCCGCTTCGGCAAACTGTCAAAGACCTACACCTTGCACGCCGACGGCAGTCAGGAACTCCGCGTGCAGAAAGAACTGACCCTCTACACCCACGCCGCCATGAACAGCCTTTACGGCGAAACGTTCATCATCTACGATCCGCAATACCAGCAGCTCGAAATACACGATTCGTACACGCGGCAGAAGGATGGTACCGTCATCCGTACCCCCGACAACGCCTTTGTCGAAGTGTTGCCCTCCGCAGCCGCCAATGCTCCGGCCTACAATCGGCTGAAAGAAATGGTAGTAGTACATACTGGCCTGGAGCTGGGTGCCACCATTTATTTAGATTACTCTATCAAGAGCCGTGCCGACTATCTGCCCGAATTGGATATCTGTTGCCCGGTGAAGGAACTGTCGCCCATCGACGAGTTCACCTGCCGCATCGAAGTTCCCGAAGGCAAGACACTGCACTATGAATTGCTGAATGCCTCCGCCCGTCCGGCAGAAGCAAACAAAGATGGCATGAAATCCGTCACCTGGAAACTGAAGAACGTAGAGCCGCGCCCCTACTCTTACCCTTCACTGCGAGGCAGTTTGGACATGGTGCAGCAGGTAACTTCCGGCATGATGCCTGTTATCATGGCTTCTACATGGGCAAGCTATGCCGACGCACTGAAGTCACTTGCCCAACAGTTCACCCCCGGCGACCGCACAGTCATTGAAGCCCAACTGAACGAACTGAAGCAGGCAGCACAGCAAGACAGCACCGACCTGCGCACAGCCATCGCCACCTACATGAACAGACTGTACACCTCCAGCCAGTGCAAGGTGTCGCTGCAAGAAGCAGGATACCGCCTGCGTCCGGCATCGGAAGTCATCCGTAGTGCCTACGGTACACAGGCCGAACTGGTCAACCTGGATGTCGCCCTGCAACAGGCAGCCGGAATGAAAGCCGAAGCAGCCATCTGTGCCCTCCACCCGTCAGAAGCAGATAACCGGGGACTTGCTTCCATCGTTTCCCTCATAGCCCAATCCGAAAATGCTCCCCAAAAAGGAGCGGCCGTACAGGGAACAGGCGAATCCCGGCTACAAGACTACATGACGGTGACTACCCTGCAGGCACAGCCCCTGAAACTGGCGGTAAACACAGCTCAAGACACTCAGAAAGACGTATTGGAAATCAATGCCGACAACTCGCAGACACTACCCGACGAATGGCAGGTTGTCACCCTGAAACCGGTATCGGCTGCCTTACCTTTATATACATACGCTGCCAATACCCGCATCCGCGAAAACATCCTGCTTCCGCAAACCGTGGAAGTGACCTGCGAAACATTGGTCAAGCTGCCCGAAGGTACCACCTGGAGTCAGAAAGCCGATAAGACGCTGACCCGCCCATGTGGCAAGGTATCGTTCAGCTATAAGCAAGGATCAGAGGGAGTAACCGTGACACGAAGCCTCAGCATCACACAACAATTACTCACTCCTCAGACCTACCGCGACTTCTATGCCCTGATGGCCGAATGGCGCGACAGCAACAACCACACACTGCTGTTGAAACCAGTGAAGTAAGACGAAAAAACAAAACGAGGGCGCATCCAAAATGATATGAACCCCGAAAGTTAGACAAAAAACTTTCGGGGTTTTATTATGTCAACA
>ENA-UOJS01000835-UOJS01000835.1-human-gut-metagenome-genome-assembly--contig:-C74-NODE-835-length-29842-cov-17.091651_pt1 | contig 29842 bp, 26 predicted proteins | sample MGYA00242355_ERZ723902 | MGnify/ENA metagenome assembly ERZ723902
ATAGCAATTATGCCAATGGTTCTGACAATATCTATTACACCCAGCGCAACGAGGGTAAGTTTGTCATCGTGGAAAGCCGCGCACCCAGTGGGTACTATGGTGACTGGTCGGATGTAAACGCTCCCGGCACAGCTGGTTCCGTGCTGGGCAAGCGGGCGTATGCCTTTGAAATCACGAAAGCGTTGGACGGTCAGACGATTTGGCTGGGGAACGCGGATTATAACGCTGACATCAGCACGACCAACAGCGGCGGCACCCTCATCGACACCGGCGAGGGTGTGGTCACCATCACCTTTGGCAGCCGCAATGCAGATAATGTGGCACACTTACTTAACTATCTACTTTTGCCGTTTAGGGCAAATCGTGGGCAGCAGGACCCCAAGCGCCTGCTGCCCATCATTTTGCTTTAAACGGGATGGAAAACAGAGGTGTAAACCAATGCAAACCTATCCAACGGGCTATGCGGAATCCCACCGTATGGCCGAGAAAACTTTCCGGGAAATCTTACCCAGGCACGGCATGGCGGTGCGCGAGGAACAAATCGCGCTTTGCCATGAAGTTTTAGATACCCTATATAATAAGGAAATTTCCCTGTGCGAAGCAGGCGTAGGCACCGGAAAAACGCTGGCCTACCTCGTGGGCTGTATCCTTTGGCAGATGCATCGCCCCGAACGGATGAAACTGCCCATCGTTATCTCCACTTCCAGCGTTGCCTTGCAGGACGCTATCCTTACAGAGTATCTGCCCGACCTGTCCGCTATTTTGCTGGACGAGGGTATCATCACCGCACCCATCACAGCCGTTGTCCGCAAGGGCAAAGAGCGTTTTGTCTGCGATGCCCGCCTCGCCGAGAGAGCATCGCTGGTGCAGCCAAGCAGAAAAAAGCAACGGAACAGCCTGCGCATTGCAGAAAATATTCTGGACATGGATCATATCCCGGAACTTTCTCGGTATGACCGCTGCCGCATTTGTGTGCCGCAGTCCTGCCCGCGAGATTGTTTTCTGCGCGAGGATTGCCGCTACCAGCAGTATCTGCGCGATTCCATGAAACCCGACATCCAAATTTGCAATCACAATTATTTGCTGGCTGACGCATCGCATCGGCAGGAAGATAGACCGCTGCTCCTGCGCAGTTATCAGGCGCTGGTAGTGGACGAGGCGCACAAATTACCCGATGCCGCCCGCCAGATGTACACAGAAACATTATCCCCGCACAACATGGATGAATTGTGCCTTTTATTACAACAGGCGCACTACAAGGATTTTGCCAGACAGCTGCGGACGGCGTTCCTTACGCTGTCGTTCTCCTGCACGCAGGGGCTTTCCAAGCTGCGAAGAAAAGCGGGTGAACCGTTCGTGCTTTCGCCGTTCCGCCGCGCTGCGCTCATCGACTGCATAGCACTGTTGCAAAATGCTGGTGGATTGCCGGATGTGCCGCGATACCTGCTGAACAGGCTGGGAGAAGCAGAAAGCCTCCTGCGCCTTTTTCTTTTGGAGGTGCCGACGCGTATCCTTTACATCGACTACGATGCCGATGGTCAGCCCACATTCTGCGCAGCCAGCAGCCGCGTACCGCAGTTGCTTCGCAGTGCGCTGTGGAACACCCGCGAGCCCGCGATTCTGACCTCCGGCACATTGGCTGCAGCCGGAGATTTCAGCCACACGGAACAGCTTTTGGGGCTGGCGGCTTATCGACCCTTGCGTCATTTCCGAGCAAATTCTCCGTTTAACTACAAGAAAAAATGTCTGTTGTACTTTCCGCCGCGCGTAAAAATGCAAATGGACAACCGCAAAATGGCAGAAGAAATCGTTCGGCTGGTTGGTGCCTGTCACGGTCACGCGCTGGTGCTGTTTACGTCCTACCGCCAGATGGCAGAAGTCCGCGCGCTGACGGACGGTCAGTGGCAATACCCGACCTATCAGGCGTGGCGCAACGGCGGCAGGGTGATTCAACAATTCAAAGAATCCGGCAACGGCGTACTGTTTGCGGCTGGCTCCTGCTGGGAGGGCATTGACTTTCCCGGCGATATGGTGTCACTGCTGATTATCGCAAAGCTGCCGTTCCCGATACCAGACCCGGTCAGCGACTATGAGCGCCGGCAGTACCCAAATCTGCGCGATTATATAAACGCCGAAATCATCCCCGAAATGCAGAAGAAACTGCGACAAGGCTTTGGACGTGCCATCCGCACGGAGCAGGACTCTTGTGTGGTCGCTATTCTGGACGAACGCGCAGCCATTGGCGGCAAGTACCATGACGCCGCACTGGCGGCGTTGCCGTCCTGCCCGACCACCGAGAAAATTGAAGATGTGCAGCAATTTATCCGGGAGCAGAAGCGCCCGGATTACTTTTTGTGAAAAGAGGAACCTGAGATGTACCTTATGCGAAACCACGATGTCTGGATTTATGTGCGCTGCGCCAACAGCGATCCGCGCATTGCCTTTGACCGGCTGTATGACCTTATCGACGAAGCCGCCGGACACGGTTTTCTTGTGCGCGGCACATCTTTTGACCATTGCAGCGGAAACACCTTGAAAGACCGCATCGGTCTGCGCACCATGCTGGACGCAGTAGAGAACGGTCGGGTCGAAGCCGTGATGGTGCGCGATTTGGAGCAAATCAGCCGCAACAGCTACATACTGGTAGGAGTTATTGAAATTCTGCGTCAGAATGATGTCTACCTCATCACCACCGAATGTGACCTAAACGCCGAACTCATCAACAGCGGTCTGGAACGCTTTGTCGGCGACCGCTTCACGCGGGCATCCTTTGGAAAGCCGCGCTTTGATGTAAGGCTTCCGTTGATGGATCAATTCTGAGGTGCGCTCATGAAAGAATACAAAGTATGGGCGTTCGCCCGCAGTGCCGCACCGAACCTGCCCGCATTGGAAGAACAGCTTGCGGATGTCATGCGCGAAGCCGACAGGCGCGGCTACATCATTGTCAACTCCTGCATGGAGCAGAAGTACGGCACCGAGTTCTGGCGACCTGATTTGTTCGCCATGCTCACCGCCGTGCAGCAGGGTCGCGTCAACGCCGTCATGGTGCAGAGCCTTGACCGGTTGAGTCACGACATTACAACCTTATACCGCATCCTGCGATTTCTGCAAAATTACGGCGCAGCACTGATTACCACCGAAACCAATCTACGATATGAACTCTATCTGACGGGGCTGGAGAACAGACTATTGAGCCGCCCTAAGAAAAGAAAGCCTGTATGGGTATGTGAGGAATGCGAAGATGGAAATTCTTGAAACAAAAAGGGGAAAGAGCGGCGTACAGAGCATCGTTGTTCGCTGCGGCGAGTACACCGCCGAACTGACCTTTTGCGAAAACTGTGAAACGGACGTTATGATTCCTATTAAAGAGCTGATTATGTCTGCATACGATCTGCGCAAGCAACGGGAAGAACAGGATAATTGGTAGAAATGTGGCCGGTTTTGGCGACGGTTCTTCTCCGTTTTGGTGAATAGCTTTCCTTATTATAATAGAGTATTGTTTGTGTTGCGAAAATGCACCAACCATTTCCGCAACATGAACAGCGAGGTGAAACTTATGATATGCGTAGACCAGAATGGGCAAGCCGTTGAAATCTCGGTGGCTGACCAGATGTGGCTGGACGATGCCTACTTTAAGGAAAAGCAACTGCGGTTAGGTACAGATGCCCCGCGCGCTGCACTGGCCTACCGAGTATCCACAAAAGGACAGGTAGACCATGACGACATCCCGATGCAGAAAATTGACTGCCGAAAGTTCGCGCAAAAGCAAGGGTGGCGGGTGGTAAAAGAGGTGGCCGAAAAGGGCGTCTCCGGTTCTAAGGTGTCAGCTTCAAAACGCGATGCCATCCAGCAATTGAAAGAAGAAGCCGCCAACGGCGAATTTGATATTCTGCTGGTCTATATGTTTGACCGTCTCGGACGAATCGAAAGCGAAACACCCTTTGTGCTGGAATGGTTCGTCCAGCATGGCATCGAAATGTGGAGTACCCACGAAGGTCAGCAGAAAATCGAGACACATGGCGATAAGTTGATGAACTACATCCGCTTTTGGCAGGCGGCAGGGGAGTCGGAGAAAACATCCATCCGAACCCGCGATAGGATCCGCCAAATCGTATCCAGCGGTCACTATACAGGTGGTTTTGTGTGCTATGGTTATCAACTGGTAGACCAAGGCCGACGGAACAAGCGGGATAAGCCAGTCATGGATCTGGTCATCAACGAGGAAGAAGCTACATGGGTTCGGGAACTCTTTTATAAGGTTATCCAAGAAGGCACCAGCGGATATGCTCTGGCTGAAATGTTAAATAACCGAGGATTGCGTACCCGTGCCGGAGCAAAATTCCAATCGAGTAACATACTCCGCATTATCCGCCACGAGGGATATACAGGTTACATCATTACGAAAAATGCCCGCTCGGAATACATACCGGAATTGCAGATCATTGACCAAGAAACATTCGAAAAAGCCAATGACATTATCAGCCGACGCAGCGCAAAGACAGCGCAAGACAGGCGAATCGCCCATACCAGCCAGAACCCGACGCTGCTGGCGGGTATTGTCTACTGCGCCCACTGCGGAGCGAAGATGTCCGGCTTTATGCACACAGACCGCTACAAATTGGCGGATGGTAGTATCCGCGAAAAAGTCCAGCCCAAGTATAACTGCTTTCAGCGCGGCCAACGCAACAAAGGCGGCAGAGACTGTGATGGGCAAGCACTGTACCTTGCCGAGAGAGTGGATGCCATCGTCTTGAAAATTGTAGAGGAAGTATTCGAGCAAATCCGAGACACACCCTATTCCCAAGTGGCTGAGAATCGGATTCGACAGGAGTCGAACCTGCAAAAGACAAAACGTGCAGCAGCGGAGAAAAAGATAAAAGCCGCTCAGCACGCCCTGGAACGCTTTGAGGGTGAGATACTGAAATGCCTTGATGGAACAAGCAATTTTACCGAGGACATGATTGCCAAGCAAATCCGCCGATACCAACAGGAACTGGATGATGCTAAGGCAGAGTACGCGGAACTCCAAAATGCAAGGTTAAACGAAGCGGCTGAAATTCGGAAACTGCGTACTTACTACGATGACTTTAAAGGCTGGGCAGAAGAATTTGACACCGCTCCGCTGGAAATGAAACGAATGATACTGAGCCATCTGATTGATAGGGTAGAGGTCGGAAGAAAATACCAAGTTATTGTGAAGTTTAATATGAAGTACAGACAGTTTCTGGAATGCACAGCAGAAACTTACAATACAGAAATTGGTGCATAACAGAAAAGGCGGACTGTTCACGCAGGAAAGTGAATAGTCCACTTTTTGTGCTATGGACAGCACTATTGCAAAAAGTAAAGAAACAGCGTATAATAAAGGCAAGGGAAGGAGGCGCTTATCCCATGCAGCAGGAAGAAAATTATCTGGCGCAAAGCATATCCCAAGTAGATGCCGATGCCCGCTACGATGAAGGCGTTAAGCGTCTGCTTGCTAACAAAAGCATTTTGGCCGTTATTATGAAGGAGTGCGTTCCGGAATATCACGGCTGTACGGTGCGGGAGATTGCGGAGAAGTATATCGAGGGTGAACCGCAGATTGGCGCTGTCGGCGTGGACGCCGATGAAACAAACCGCAACGTATCTGCCACGATTCACGGCACGAATACGGAAGATGTGACGCTGACCGAGGGTACGATTCGCTACGATGTCCGCTTTTATGCCACAGCACCGAGCGAGGATGGTCTGATTGGGCTGATTTTGAACGTGGAGGCACAGAACCGCTACAATGCAGGGTATCCGCTGTTGAAACGTGCAATTTATTATTGCAGCCGTATGATCTCGGCGCAGTACGGCACGGAATTTACCAAAGGCGAGTACGGTAAAATCAAGAAAGTGTACTCGATTTGGGTATGTATGAACCCGCCGAAGAACCGCAGAAACACAATTACGCAGTATTCCATACAGGAAAAGCATATCATTGGTGATGCGGTTGAGCAAGTCAGAAACTACGACCTGATGAGCGCCGTGATGATTTGCTTGGGCGATGAGGACGACAAAAACTATGGCGGGCTGCTGAAATTCTTGGAAGTACTGCTTTCAGAAGAAAAGAGTCCCGAAACGAAGAAAGAAATATTAGAAACGGAATTTGATGTTCCGATGACACAAACGCTTGAAAGTGAGGTGCGCAGAATGTGCAATTTGAGCCAAGGTGTTATGGAAAGGGCAATGGAGAAGGGCGTTGCGAAAGGAATTGGCATCGGTGAAGAGAGGGGCGAGAACAAAGCAACTCTCAATGCGATTCGTAACGTGATGGACAGCTTTAAAGTGTCTGTCGATGCAGCAATGGATGCGTTGCATATTCCTGAAGCTGATCGCGCCAAATATAGAGCCATGCTCCAAAGTTAAAAAGAAAATTGAAAGCCGGTTGCAATGCAAAGCAACCGGCTTTTGCTTAATATATCGCGCATGATGTGAATGCTAATATATACTTGAGCCACTTTCCAGCAAAATGACAGCGAATATTTGAGCCACCTAATGGCTTCCCGTATAATAGATGTAGACTACTATGCGGGAGGCGATAGAAAGGTGGTCACATCGGTGGATGTCTACAAATCAATCCGCGCGCTGCAACTTGAAGGAGTAACCAGTCAGCGTGCAGCAGCTAAAATTCTGGGAATTTCTAGAAACACAGTCAAGAAATATTGGATGGGCGACGCAGTTCCATGGGATCGGAAAGCCTACCAGCGAGAAGCCTCTGTCATAACGCCAGAAGTAATGAATTACAGGAACCTTGAAAACAGAATAGACGTAACTATCCGAGAAGGATAGATGTCCACAGAAGCGGTCACCTCTACCGGGTGGCTGGCACAGGAAAGTAGTACGCAGGCAAGAGTCCTGAAGCAACCTTTCTGATTATCCTCTGGTTTCAGGGGATAGAGCGACAAGACACGCCCGTGCCTGACGAAATATAGGTACGGAAGGGCAGAGAATAGAACCTGGCCTATGGGTAAGGCAGATGTGCAGCAAGTAGAACCGCAGTGAGCGATTGCAGCAAAGGTTTTGAAAATTTGTGTTGTTGCTCAACTTGTTATTGCAATTTGCATAATAGAACTAGAGAATAACTCTTTCAATGGCGGGGGCAACCTCGCCATTTTGTGTATTCTACAAACTGATGGGAAAATGGATATGGCGAAAACTCCAAAAAATTCGCTGGATATTTGGGGAATATGTCAATGCGGAAACATTCCTGTTATGGTATAATAATCTATATGAAGGATAATCTCTAATTATCATTCGAAGTATTATGTGCATATCGGGAGAGAAAATATGAAAACAGATCAAACACGTATATGCAAGCTTATTAAAGAATGATGAGAATGACAGGCAAACAAGTCTGCAATTATTATAATGAGTTTCTGGGGGGCAACGAGGTTGGTTTACATTCTATCCTTCAAAAGCGAGCTATTTTAGCGGAACTGTGCGAAAGGCGGAAGTAGGTAGAAGATATAATGTGACCAAAGGAAAGTCATGAAGCGTATGTGAGAGATAGGTATTATACAGTGGAGCGATTGCATACCGGTAAAGAAATAATAAAAGAATCTTGCAATAGTTCTGATGCGTGAATATCCTACTTGTGGTATAATATGAGTATATAAATTATGAGATAGTGTCCGTGTTATATGATACGAAATATAGAACTCTGAGGAGTTGAACCATGATATGGGAGATTCTACAGAAAAAAATTTGAAGAGTTATAGGAATAGTGAACTGAAGTGGTTTCTGCTCGCCAATATTCTTTTAATGTTGGTAACATCTGGTGGATTAAAATTTGATTCCCAAGACGCTAATGTGTTCTCATTTATAAGTGAAATTATTAGTATTACAGCTGTATCTTCTTGCGCGTACATCTTGACTTTTATTTTTGACTCAATTCTTCCCCCGATTTTTAAAGTGAAACTAATATTTTGGTGGAAGAAACAACCAAGTTGTACCATTTTTACAGATATGCTTAAAAACCTTCAAGATAATAGATTTACGCTGTCCACTGTTCTAGAGAAATATAACGACATTTATGTGATAATCGATAATCTGCCAAAAGGCATTGACCAAACCCCGTATTGGTATTCCATCTATGAGCGCAATAGAAGTAACCCTATTGTTTTTGGTTCAAATCGAGATTATTTGTTGCTAAGAGATATGCATGCACAGATGGTGATGCTGATGGTTGTATATGTTGCCCTTGTGCTTGTTACTGGTTTGATGGATTTTTCTGAACCGTTTATTTTTTATATCCTTTTTATGATTGGCGCACTTAATGTTGGTGCCCGTGTTCAAGGCAAGCGGGTTGTATATAATGTTTTATCTGTTGATATCAATGCGAAAAAGGATGAATGACGGTCTGAAAAATTAAGAAAGGGTGTTTAAAATGGTTGATTGGATATACGACGATAAATGTGCGTCTGCTTGTTTCTTCAGGAGCTCCGTTCAACCCCCAAAAAGGAAAATGATGCTGCAGATAACGCAAAAATGTAACCTACATTGTGCGCATTGCTTTGCGAATGCAAGTGGAACAGGAACTGAAATGTCTTTGGAGTTGATACAAAATAAGATACTCCCGCAGCTTTTAAAAAACCAGGTGGTTAAAATTACTTTGACCGGCGGCGAACCGCTCTGTAACCCGCAAATTAAAGATATTGTTCAATTATTGCTAGACAACCATATTGGAGTAAGTATTTGTACAAATGCAACGCTAATTGATACGGCATGGATTGCTTATCTTTCAAAATATGAAAATGTACATTTTAATGTCAGTTTGGACGGTATGAGATTAGAATCGCATGGAAGATTTAGAGGAAATCTTTCGATAGAGATGTTCGATAAAATTATATCTACAATAACAACTTTAGGACATTACAAACTTCTAAATGGCATTTTGACTACGCCCAACACTTACGCTACCATTGATGAATATATTGATCTATGCTGTTTTGCTAAAAAGGTAGGAGCACATTATGTCCTTATGAATCCTTTGTCTCCGTTTGGAAGAGGAGTAAAGACACAACAGTTAGCTTATACAAATAATGAAATGTGTTTGTTGAAAAAGCAAACAGAACTGCTTGCGACGGATAACTTTCAAATTGTTTATATACGTTTCCCTAATAATGAGCAGAAACCTATTGGAAAATGTCCTATTGGATCTGTTCTATATGTTTTCACAAATGGCGATGTGGCAATATGTCCTTATATGGTTTTTGCTGCGAATGGTGAAAATAGATATAATGCAAAGGACTTTATTTTGGGGAATATTTTTGGTAATGAAGAACTGGACTTATCCACCGAGATAAAAAAATTCATAAAGCATTATTTAATGCAAAACACTGCTTATAAGAATTGCGGAGCATGTAGTAAGGGGTGCTACGCCATCAAAATATCTAACGATCAAGACCTTTCAGATTGCGATTTTGATATATGTCCTTTAGCAGGGAGTAAAACAAAATGAGAAAAGGATTGTTTATAAGTGTCGATGGCCCTAATGGCGCGGGAAAAACAACATTTATTCGTACACTGGTGGAAAATTTAAGCGTCAATTATGATGTTTATGATACTAGAGAACCATCACCTACTTCATTTGGGACTTTTGTTAAAAAGAATGAAGGGGGGCTAAAAGGTATGCAGTATGCCCAATTAATATGGGCTGATCGACATTACCATCTACAAACGTGTGTGCAACCACAACTTTCTTTAGGAAAGATTGTAGTATGTGATCGTTACATAGATTCTAGCTTTGTACTGCAAGGGTTTGATGGCGTTTCGGAAGAGCAAATATGGGAACTTAATAAATCGTTTTTACGGCCGGACCTTAATATTATATTACTTGCAGATCCTGAAATTTTACAGAAAAGATTGCAGAAGAGAGAAAGTCTTTCGGCGTTTGAAAAAAGAATGACGCGAGAAGAAGAAATATATATGTATAGAAAAGCCATTGACTTTTTAAGCAGAAAAAATATACCACATATTATTTATATGAATAACACATATGATGAGTTGCAAAAAAACCTTAAAGATGCAACCATTAGAATTCATGAAATGACGGGGTAATTGGTATGAGCTTACTTAAAGTTATGACTCTAAATATAGGAAATCCTTCACTTCAGCGTGTTCAAAAGCAGATTGATTGGTTGGAAACTAGAGATGAGGATGTTTTTGTCTTGACAGAAACGAAGTTGAGTCAGGGCTGCTTATATCTGGAAGAGTATTTTGGTGAAGTGGGTTCTACGTTGTTTGATTATGGGAAGGAACCTAAATTCCATGTTTTTTTCCCGAAATCTCAAACAGAAGATTTAGGAGTTATGATTTTAAGTCGATTCCCAATATTATCGACAGAGTCTTGTTTTGAAAAAAGTAGTCCTTATTATTCAAGGCTAATCAATGTCTGCCTTGATTTCTATGGGAATAAAGTGGGTGTTATGGGATTATATGTCCCGTCGAGAGATTCTTCAGCAGAAAAAATAAAACGTAAAAAGCAATTTGTAATTGACTATTTGAACTATTTAAAGCAACTCGGCGGAAAGAAAGAAATACCATATGTAATTTGTGGCGATTTGAATGTCTTAGAAGAGAAGCATGTTCCGCGCTATCGAAATTTTTTGAAGTGGGAGTATGATTTTTATGGCCGTTTTAGCCATTTTGGCTATACGGATGCATTTCGGTTGTTACATCCGACAGAAAATGAATATAGCTGGGTAGGGCGGACAAATGACGGTTACCGTTACGATCACTGCTTTGTATCCAAAGAAATATCCAAGCGTGTTGTTAAATGTTGCTATATACATGAAACTCGTAAGATTCCGATTACAGATCATTCTGCGCTAACGCTGACCCTTGACTTTTAACTTGCCACCTCAAAACATTTTGTTGGGAAATTCTACGCGGTCTATGACAATCAGGTTGCGGTTAATGATGGCTTTGAATATAAATAATGGTATAGAAAACTGTCAAGTATCTGTATCATATACGTGTGCAAATAGTCGGTTTGGCTGGAAAGGATTGAGTATGCAATGCCTATAACGGTAAATGTTGCAGGGCAGGTTGGACAAATAAGGCTTCCCACTTCAAAGGCGCTATGGCCTCTATTTGAAACAGTTATTAATTCTATTCAGTCACTTGAGGAAAGTGACACAAAGAAAAAAGTGATTGTTATTGATGCTTTGCGTCCAGAACATACGCAGCTTAAAACTGGGGAACAGGGGCGTACTATAATGGCTAAAGAGCGAAAGGTGGATGATGTGTAAAAAGATTTAAAGCACAAAGACACCAGCATAATAACCATGAGTACGCGCAACTAAGGAGAGCAACTGACTCTTAATCAGTGGGTCCTGGGTTCGAGTCCCCGATGGTGCACCAGAAAAAGCCGCAACGAATGTTGCGGCTTTTTTGTTGCACCATTCCCTCCGGGACGGACTCACACTTCGCGCAAGCGCTCGTGTTCGTCTCGCGGGGACTGGTCGCTAAAAATGGTTGCGGGTTTGTGAGCAGGGGCCACGATTGAGCGTGAGCGAAAGCGGGGAGCGAACAATCTGGGATGTGGTGGAAAAACTGCCCCACGGAATGGATACAGTCTTGGGAGATGGCGGGATCCGTCTTTCCGGTGGTGAACGGCAGCGGGTCGTGCTGGCCAGAGTATTGCTGGGGAATCCGAAATTGGTTGTTATTGATAATGCACTTCCATATTTGACTACGGACTTGACGGATAGCGAAATATTGTCGTTAGCCTACCGGCTGCTCCCCTTGGCTTCTTCGATATCAATAAGCTCCCACACAATCCCGGCGAGCGATTGTTATTATAGTGCGAACATTCGTGGAATGTCCGTGCTGGTGCCGGACCTGCCCCTGATCCGACAACGGCTGGAAGAATACTTGCCATTGGAATAAGTCAGGAGATACTGCCAATGTGTGCTTCTCCATGGGGTCATCCTTGCTGCGTTTCTGTATTTTTTAGACTACTCTCAAAAATACATTTTTTCATGGTACTATTTTCGCACTTTGGAGAGGACGGGGGAAGACAGGGCTTCATTAGGCGGGGGCCTTGCTGACAGACCCTGTCTGACGGCTTGATTTATTTTTGCCTTGAGATTCTGGTATTCAGCTTTTTGAGCTTCTCGTAACGGATTTTGGTCTGGTGATATTCGGCTGCCATGCGCTCTTTGCAGTCGTCACTCATCATGCCTTTTACAGTGTCTTTCAGTTCCATGTCGTCCTCCTTGAATCCTTTTCGTAAAAATGGGCATAAAAATACCACGGTGCGTGTGCATCGTGGTTGAGGTTTTAGCTATTTAAGAGTTGGGAGCGGATTCATCCGGCGTATAGGTTGAATGAACTTCCTGCATGTTGGCAAAAAGTTCCCGGTACTCTTCCAGTGTTAAATTGTCACCATCAAGCATATCATTCACTCCTTTCTATACCGTAAGTCACTCCGGTTTCGGTTTGGAGCTGAGAATATCGTCTCTCGAATCAGGCGTCTCAGGGGAAAACTCTTTCATGTTACGGAACAGCTCAAGGTATTCTTCCATAGTTTTTTCTTTGCCGTCCAGCACATAAATCAACCCCTTTCTACGCCGTAATTATAACACTCCTTCAAAAATAAATCAACCGCCTTATCGCCATTTCCTTTTGATTTGATGATGGCATTTTCCATTGCGCGTCTTGCTTCATCAAAATCAAAGCGGTCAAGCTTTGTAATGTGCCATACTTTCCCCTGATTGGTGACAATGGATAAGCTCTTTATTTGCGGATAGTACATAAATACCGATATATCGTTCAGAGAAAAGTAACTTTGCCCGGGGTGATTATGGCACAGTATAAGACTTTTCGGTGATTTACTCCGCAGCCAGTGATAAGAAGCAGCATCTGCTTCAACATCAACAGAGACCTAGTCGCCCTTAACAAAATCCAGCTTTTCGCCGGTCGTCAGGTCCAGCAGGCAGGCAACCTCGTTGCTGTTATTTTGCTCCTTAGCAAAAGTCAGCAGTTCCTTGTGGGTGTCCTGAATAAAAAATGCCGTTTGGTTATCCACTCCGTATGATCGGCGACCCCAATTACCAGAATTTCCTGAAGGAGACCCATACAAGGTCGAGGATGTCGCTGCCGAGTATCTGCGCCTGAATAATCTGGCACTGAAAGACCGCCCGGAAGGCCTGACCATCACAACCCATGTCTGCCGCGGCAACTACCATTCCACTTGGGCGAGCGAGGGCGATTACTTCACCGTTGCCCCCTTCCTGCTGGCACAGGAAAATGTGGATGCGTTTTATCTGGAATTTGACGATGCGCGCTCCGGCAGCTTTGAGCCTCTGAAGTATGTTGCAGATGGCAAAAAGGTGGTGCTGGGTCTTGTAACGACCAAATCGCCCCGTCTGGAGGACAAAGATGCTGTAATCGCCCGCATCCATGAGGCAGAAAAGCATATCCCGCTCGACCGTCTTTGCCTGAGTCCGCAGTGCGGCTTTGCCTCCTGTGAGATCGGCAACAAGCTGACCGAGCTGGAACAGTGGAACAAGCTCAAACTGGTCAAGGAAATCGCCGAGACCGTGTGGGGTAAATAAGAAGTATGACCGGCAGATCTTTGGAAACAGAGAACTGCCGGTTTTCAATATAAATTTGTCTACCAAGCCTCGTCCGTAGGACGGGGCTTGGTTATAGTACGGCAGTAGGGCGGCCAGGGGGCTGGCCGCCCTACTGCGGAATATTGTGGTGTTGATTCGCAATGAACCTGCATATTTGTGGCATGCCAGGGCTGGCCTGGTCTGGCAGCCCCGACTGACAAAACGCTTTGAGGGCAAACAAACTGCTCCACCCCGCATTTGCTGTGTATGGTTGTATGTGCTATACTAAAAACAATCGATGGTGCAGCTGAAAAGTCGAAAATATCGTCTATTTCTACAAGCGCAGCGGGATTTTGCGTTAAAAAGCCTTGGAATCCACAAAGGATTCCCGCGGCTCTTTGCCTTAAATCCGTCTTGCGCTTGTGAAATATCCGTCATTTTCTTTGTTTTCAGATCCACCTTAAGAAGCCGCACCAGATGTGGACTGTGCGGGGCCGCAGTGTGATGTTGAGAAAGGGGAGCAGCAGATGACCCGGATTGCGATTGTGGAGGACGAGGCGGCGGTGCGGGAACAGCTGGTGGGGTATGTGCAGCGGTACACCCGGCAGTACGGCACGCCGTTTGAGGTAACGGAGTTTGCGGATGGAATGGAAATTTTGGAGGATTACCGCCCGCAGTTCGACATCATCTTTCTGGATGTGGAGATGAAGCACCTGGACGGCATGGAGACCGCCCGCCGCATTCGGGAGCGGGACGGCGGGGTGCTGATCGTGTTCATTACCAACATGGCGCAGTATGCCATCCGCGGATATGCTGTTGGGGCGCTGGATTATGTGCTGAAACCGGTGCCCTACTTTGCGTTTTCGCAGCAGCTGCAAAAGGCGCTGGGGCAGCTGGAAAAGCGGGAGCGGCATTATCTGGCTGTGGCGGTGGACGGCGGCATGCGGCGGCTGGACGCGGCGGAAATTTATTACCTGGAAAGCGAAGGCCACAAGGTACATTTTTACACCGAAAAAGAAGATTTTGTGGTGCCGGGCACCCTGAAAAACTATGAGGAAAAGCTGGTGGGCCGGGCGTTTGCACGGTGCAACAGCGGGTATCTGGTCAATCTGGCGCAGGTTTCCGGCGTGCAGCAGGATATGGTGCAGGTTGGCCCGTATGCGCTGCAGATCAGCCGCCCGCGGCGCAAGGCGTTTATGGCGGAGCTGGCGGATTACATTGGGGGTGCGGGACAGTGACGACATTGCCGGATATTCCCCGCCTGTACACCGCTTTGGCGGAAGTGCTGGCGGCGCTGCTGTATGCGCGCAGGCTGCCGCCGCGGCTGGATCAGCGCGTGATCTGGGGTGTAGAAGCCGGTTGGGCGGTGCTGCTGGGAGCGTTTTTGCAGGCCACCCCCACGGCAGGCATCCCGCTGGAGTGGTGGATCCCCTGCATGGCAGCGGCGATTCTTTCCATGCTGCTGTTTTTGTGGGTCACGCGCAGCATTACGCTGCTGGAAGCGGGCTATGTGTGCGCGCGGGCCTTTATTTTGGCGGAGCTGGCGGCCAGCGTGGAATGGCAGCTGCATTGCGTGCTGTGGCCGCAGCGCGGCGGGGCGGAGCCGCTTTCGCTGCTGCTGTTGGCGGTGGTGTACGGCGGCATTTTTACCGCCATGCTGTTTGTGGAGAACCGCCGCCCCGGCCCGGCCGGGAAGCTGAAAATAACGCCCGCAGGAACTTTTGTGGCGGTGGTTATGGCGCTGACCGCATTTGCCGTGAGCAATTTGAGCTTTGCCAACGGCAGCGAAGCCAACATGAACATGTTTTACATCCGCACGCTGGTGGACCTGGCCGGGGCGCTGATTTTGACGGTGCAGCACGAGCAGCTGCGCGAAGCCGCCCTGCACAGCGAGCTGGCGGAGCTGGACGGCGTTTTGCACCGCCAGTACGAGCAGTACAAGCAGAGCAAGGAGAACATCCGCCTGATCAACCGGCGCTACCACGAGCTGAAAATGCAGATTGCGGCCATCCGGGCGGAGCGGGACCACGCCAAGCAGGATGTGGCGCTGGCGGCCATGGAAAGCGGCATCCGCCAGTACGAGGCGGAGAACAAGACCGGCAACCCAGTGCTGGACACCCTGCTGACGGCCAAAAGCCTGTACTGCCAGCAGCACCACATCACGATGACCTGCGTGGCGGACGGGCATTTGCTGGACTTTTTGGAAACAGGGGAGATCTGCACGATTGTGGGAACGGCGCTGGACAACGCAACCGAGAGCGTGGAGACCGAGCCCGACCACGAAAAGCGGCTGATCCGGGTGGCGGTGTACGCCCAGAACGGCTTTGTGATGCTGCGGTTTGAAAACTACTGCGCGCAGGAAGTGGAGCTGGGCGCGGACGGCCTGCCGCGCCGCAACACCCATGGCGGCAGCGACCTGCGCAGTGTGCGCGCCGCAGCCGAAAAGCGCGGCGGTACCATGACCCTGCACTGGGAAAATGGGTGGTTTACACTAAGGGTATTGCTGCCGCAGAAAAAGTAACGGGAACGGCTGGGGCCAAATACAGGCTCTGGCCGCTTTTTCGTACTGTTTGGCAGGGTGCACAAAGCAGACTGAATTTTGATTGTAAGAAATGCACAATGAATTTTGAGAGAAAAATGATTTTTTGGCAAAATGTGCGGCAGAAATAACAGTTTATGCAAAAAATAATTCAAAGAAAAAGCTGTTTGCTACAATATACTTAAACAAGCGGGGAGTAAAATCCACGCTGGCTGCCATCCGGAGGGCGGCATAATCAAAGGAGAAAACATTTGTTTTGCTGGTGAAGAACCTGCTGCTAAATAGCAAAGCAGAAAACTCCATGCGGCAAACAGGAGGTAACTATGAAAAAATCGAAACATATTGTAGGGGGAGCATCCATTGCGGTTTTGCTTGCTGCGGGAATCGTAGGAAACAGCCTGTGTTCCATCTATTATTCGCAGATTCAGGCGTACATGCAACGGTTTGTGACATCTTCCGAAAGTGCAAACAGCATGACGGACCTTTCAAGAGATGATGCCTACACGCAGGCATTACAGCTTTGCGAGGAAGTAGAGAGCGAAGGTCTTGTGCTGCTGAAAAACGATAATGATACCCTGCCGTTGGGAACGGACAAAATCAATTTGTTCGGCTATAACAGCTACAAGACGGTTTACACCGATTATGGCTCCGGCGGCCACCATAATGAAGATCAGAATTTTAACTTTATTGATGGTTTTGAATTTGCTGGTTTGCAGCTGAACCCGGATCTGACGAAGTTCTACCAGACGACTGCGCAGAAGCGCGCTTCGATGACAGGCATGACGGTCAGTAATGCAGACTTTAACATTTATGAAGAAACACTGGCCGAATATGATGAGTACAGCGCAACGTTCTGGCAGGATGCAAAGGCTTACTCGGATGTGGCGGTTTATGTAATCGGACGTATGGCAGGCGAAGGCAATGACTGCCCGCTGGATATGGCCGGTTATTACGGTGGTGAAGCCGGGCGGCATTACCTGCAGCTGCAGCCGGCAGAAGAAGAACTGTTGGCAAAGCTGGAAGCAACGTTTGATAAGGTCATCATTGTCATTGACACAAGCAATCCTATGGACCTTGGCTTTATTGAGGACAACAAGGTGGATGCTGCAATTTGGGCAGGCGGCCCTGGTACCACTGGTACGATTGCTGTAGCGAAAGCAATGATGGGTGAATACAACCCGTCCGGCCATTTGGTTGATACCTATGCTTATGATGTGACCAGTTCGCCAGCTTATGAAAACTTTGGCGATTTTACTTATGCAAACAGTGGTCTTACGATCGACGGCAATGGCGATGCCAACAACGGCAAGTACATGTACTACCAGGAAGGCATCTATGTAGGTTATCGCTATTACGAGACCCGTTACATTGGGGATGACAATGTTTATACCCCGGAGGAAGAAGCAGAGTATCAGAAAGCTGTTCAGTATCCCTTTGGCTATGGCCTGAGCTATACCACGTTTGATTGGAGCGACCCGCAGTGGGAAGTAGGCAGCCAGGGCGGCCAGGTAAAGGTAAGTGTTAAGGTAACCAATACCGGTAATGTGGCGGGCAAAGATGTGGTACAGCTGTATTACACCGCACCCTATACCCCCGGTGGAATTGAAAAATCTGCGGTTGTTCTGGGCGCTTTTGCAAAAACTGATCTGCTCCAGCCGGGCGAGAGCCAGACCGTGAGCATGACCATGAATTATGATGACATGGCATCTTACGATTATAAGACGGACAAGTGCTATGTGCTGGATGCCGGTACTTATACCCTTAGCCTGCGCAGCGATGCCCATACAGTGAAGAATGACCTGACATATGATTTTACTGTGGATCAGACCATCAAGTATGATACGACCGCCCGCAGCACGGATGAAACTGTGGCGACGAACCAGTTTGATGATGTGACTGCTGGCGATGGTAATATCGGCACGACCTTGCCGTATCTTTCCCGTGCAGATTGGGAAGGAACCTATCCTAGCCGTGAAGCAAGCGAAAACGCAACTGCCAACGCGGCAACGATTGCTTTGCTGACCAACGGCAATGGCGGAAGCACCATTGATCTGAATGATGACCCTGCACAGGGAACTACCTATACAAATGGTGAGAAAAACGGTGTAATGCTGGCAGATGCAGCTGGCATTGTTGACCCGGACAATGCAGTGTGGGAACAGTTGATGAACCACATGAGCGTTGATGAAATGAACAACCTGTATGGTAACTGCGGCTGGTGTTCGCCTGCTGTGGATTCTATTGGCAAACCGCAGGCAACCGAATGTGATGGCCCGAACGGCATCCATGACCTGGCAAGCGGCTTGGAAGCTGCTGAATATGCCACCGAAACTGTGCTGGCAGCAACCTGGAATGTAGACCTTGCTTTGAAGGAAGGCGAAGCTTACGGTGATGAAGATCTGGTCAACGGTGTCAGTGGTACTTACGGCCCTGGTATGAACATTCACCGCTCCGCTTTCGGCGGCCGTGCAGCTGAATATTATTCCGAAGACCCGCTGCTGAGCGGTATGATGGCAGCTAATATGGTGACCGGCCTGCAGAGCCGCGGCATTTATGTGTTTGCCAAACATTTTGCACTGAATGATCAGGAAACCAACCGCAACGGCGTTTGCATCTGGTCCAACGAGCAGGCAATGCGTGAAATTTATCTGCGCGCTTTTGAAGTGGCAATTCACAACGTAACGGGCGATGGCCTGAACCAGCTTGGTCTGACCGGCATCATGGAATCTTATAACCGCATTGGTACCAGTATGGTTGGCTACAGCTATGCAATGCTTACCCAGGTGCTGCGCAATGAATGGGGCTTCCAGGGCGTTGTAAACACAGACGCATTTGCTGTCAGCAATGGTGACTTGGCCCTGCGCGCAGGCGTGGATATGCAGCTGGCCATGGGTGTGAATGTTACCGATACGACCCTGAAGAGTGGCTATGGCATGCAGCTTCTGCGCCAGGCAACCAAGCGCCATCTGATGGTTTTGGCGAATTCTTCCCTGATGACGACGACCCGCAACTGGACTCCGTACTGGCTGATCGCACTGGGTGTGGTGGATGTTATCTTGGTTGTTGCAATCGTGCTGATTGCACTGCATATGTTCAAGCCGGAGCTGTTTGCCAAAAAGAAGAACAAGAAAAAGGCTGCAAAAGCATAAGAGAGAGGCGATTTGACGATGAAAAACAAGTGGAATCATTATGGCGTTGCAGCGATGTTTACGCTTGCTGTGGGGGCCAGCCTTGTTCTGGCTGGCTGCGGCGGAGCCAAAACGGATACGAAAGCAGCGGCCGCAGTGGCAACGAACCTGAGCTTTAATTTTGAAACCGGTGAGTATTCCTTTACCGGTGTTGACAAAGGCCGTACCTATGCAATCCGTCTGTATGGCTTTGATGCAGAAGGCAAGCAGGAAGATTATTATACCTTTACATCTTCCAACATTCTGGCGGATGACAGCAACGCAAATTATGCGGGAACGGTGGACCTAAGCGCAGACTGTACCCCCGGCGCAAAGTATAACGCTTATGTGATGACAACAACATCGGACTATAAGCGCGGCCTGTCGGACAGTGTAACAGGAACTTATGTGGGTGTTTATGCAGCGCCTGGTGCTGTAAGCGAAGCGGTGCAAAGTGGAGATACTGTAACGGTTACCATGGATCAGGATGTGTTTGAAGCATATTCTGAGTTGGAATATCCGCCGCAGACCTTTACCTTGACGCTGTACAGCGGAGCGGATGTTGTGCAGACGACCAAAATCAAACTGGAAGATTTGGCGCAGGAAGACGAGGAATATGTTGATGGCTTTGGCCCGATGGCAAAAACGGGCACATACCACCACCGCAGCGGTGCAACAGCATTTACGGGTGTAAGCGATGGCAGCTATACCGTAACAATTCAGGCTGATGCACAGGAAGGAATTTATTTTGCATCTGTGGAATCGGAAGCGACTGCGGTAACAAAATAAAAATTTAAGATGATTATGAATACACAGGAAATCATCAAAAAACTGAATTTAGAGCAAAAATGTGCGCTGCTTTCGGGCGCTACTACCTTTGGGACCCGTGCACTGCCGAAAAATAATATTCCGTCCATCACCCTTTCTGATGGTCCGAACGGCGTGCGCAAGCAGGCGGGCGCGGCGGACCACCTGGGGCTGAACCCCAGTGTTCCGGCCACCTGCTTCCCCACGGCAGCCACTGTGGCGTGCAGCTGGGACCCCGCCCTGGGCGAGCAGATCGGCCAGGCCATGGGCGAAGAAGCCGCCGCGCAGGAAGTTGCCGTGCTGCTGGGGCCGGGCCTGAACACCAAGCGCAGCCCCTTGTGCGGCCGCAACTTTGAGTATTTCTCCGAGGATCCGTATCTTTCCGGCAAAATGGCCGCGAGCTATGTGCGGGGCATCCAGTCCAACGGTATTTCGGCCTGCCCCAAGCACTTTGCCGTCAACAGCCAGGAACTGCGACGCATGGCGTCGGACTCTGTGGTGGATGAACGCACGCTGCGGGAGCTGTACCTGACCGGGTTTGAGATCGTGGTCAAGGAAGCAAAGCCCAAGACCATCATGAGCAGCTATAACCTCATCAACGGAACTTACGCCAACGAGAACCGCCACCTGTTAATGGACATCCTGCGCGGGGAATGGGGCTTTGACGGCGCTGTGGTAACGGACTGGGGCGGCAGCAATGACCATGCCCTGGGCGTACAGAACGGCTCCACGCTGGAAATGCCCGCCCCCGGCGGGGACGCGGTGCGCGAGCTGATGCAGGCTGTGCAGAGCGGCAAAATTACCGAAGCGGATGTGGACGCCCGGCTGGACGAGCTGCTGACGCTGGTGTTTGATACCCATGCCGCCGTGCACTCCCACAGCCGCACCTTTGATGCGGACGCTCACCACGCCCTGGCCCGCCGCGCCGCAGCCGAAAGCATTGTGCTGCTGAAAAACGAGAACGACCTGCTGCCGCTGGCCGAGGGCGCAAAAGTTGCCGTGATCGGCGACTTTGCCCAGACACCGCGGTACCAGGGCGCTGGCTCCAGCGCGGTCAACTCCATCAAGGTGGATACCTTTTTGGACTGCCTGAAAGAGAGCGGCCTGGCCAGCGTGGGCTTTGCCCCCGGCTTTGACCGCCAGGGCAAACCGGATGCCGCCAAACAGGCCGAGGCTGTAGCCCTGGCCCAAAAGGCCGAAGTGGTGCTGCTCTGCCTGGGGCTGGATGAAATCAAGGAAAGTGAGGGTCTGGACCGCGGCGATATGCGCCTTGCGGACAACCAGATCGAACTGTTAAAGGCCGTGCAGCAGGCCAACCCCAACACCGTTGTGGTGCTCAGCGCAGGGGCTTCGCTGGAAACCCCGTGGCTCAAACACTGCCGTACCCTGGTGTATGGTGCGCTGGGCGGCCAGGCGGGGGCGGGCGCCATGCTGGATGTGCTGACCGGCAAAGTGAACCCCAGCGGCAAGCTGGCCGAAACCTGGGTCAACGCCTATGCGGATACCCCCGCCAAGGATAACTTTGCCGGGCCGGGCCGCATGGTGCAGTACCGCGAGGGGCTGTATGTCGGCTACCGCTATTACCAGACCGCCGGTGTGCCGGTGGCATTCCCCTTTGGCTATGGGTTAAGCTACACCAGCTTTGCCTACAGCAATTTGCAGGCCGCTTCCAATGGCGTGACCCTGACCGTAACCAACACCGGCAAGCGCGCCGGAGCAGAGATCGTGCAGCTGTATGTGGCAAAACCCGGGGCAGAAGTGTTCCGCCCCGCACAGGAGCTGAAAGGCTTTGCCAAGGTGCAGCTGCAGCCCGGCGAAAGCAAGACCGTGACCATCCCGCTGGACGACAAGGCATTCCGCTACTGGAACACCAAGACCGACAGCTGGGAAGTGGAAGGCGGCAGCTATGAGCTGCGGGTCGGCGCGTCCAGTGCGGACATCCGCCTGACCGCCGTGGTGGAAGTGGCCGGTACCGGCGCACCCAACCCCTATGCGGGCAAGCATCTGCCGCACTATACCAGCGGCAAGGTGCAGAGCGTGCCGGATGACGAATGGGCCACCCTGCTGGGCCGCCCGGTGCAGCAGGGAAAAGTTAAAATTGACCGCAACATGACCCTGGGCGAGCTGAACCACAGCCGCAGCCCGCTGGGCTGGCTGATCTGGCTGGTGCTTACCGCATTGCTGAACGCCAGCTACAAGCGCGGCAAGCCGGACCTGAATGTGCTGTTCCAGTACAACATGCCGCTGCGTGCCTTGGCCAAAATGACCAGCGGTGCCATCAGCATGGGCATGGTGGATGGCATTGTGATGGAATTACAGGGATTCTGGATCATCGGCCTTGTGCGGGTGATCATAGAAGCCGTGAAAAACCTGGTACTGAACGCACAGCTGGAACAACGCCTGCGCAACAGCTGAGGAAAGAGAGGGGCTATTTATGCAGCTATGGAATAATTTTGCGGCAAAACACCCCGCCGCAGCCAAGTGGGTGCGCGAAGGCGGACTGTTTGTGATCGTATCCAACCTGGTTACGGTGTTCAAATACCTGCTGCTGCAATTTTTGCCGGCGGCGTTCAGCAGCTTGCCGGTGGTGGATTTTGGCTGGCCGGGCATCCCGGTCACGCTGTTTGGAGAAACCTTCCAGTGGAACATCCTGGGGTATGATTCCGCCCATGGCGGTCTGCCGTACTTTTGCGCCTACATGGTTGCCATGGTGGTGGGAGAATGCATAAACTTTCCCATCCAGCGCAACTTTGTCTTCCGCAGCAAGGGCAACCTGGTCAAGCAGATCGCCTGGTATGTGGTGGCGTTCTGCTTGATCACCTGCATCGTCAACTCCATCAACTGCGTGTGGGTGGCGGTTGCGGGCCTGCTGGTGCCGGATTTCATCTACAACATTGGCACCACCGTGCTCAATGGCGGCATTTCCATGGTGATCTTCTTCTTTGTGAACAAGATCATCTTCCCAGAGGGCGCACAGGCAAAATAAAGCCCGGCAGGATCACTGGTGCTTTTCCCGGTACTCGAACAGGGCGGCGGCACGGTACAGGAAAAAGTCCTTTGGATGGTATAAAAATGTGATTGCCAGCAACGGCGAAGATCTGAACGGATAAAGAAGAATGCTGCCTTTCCCTGATGTGGAGAAAGACAGCATTTTTATTGCGTTTTTCGGAAAGAGGTGAGCAGCGGCCCCTACAAATTGGTAACGGCTGGCCATAAAATGGCGCTATTACATGGTGTGCTTTGTGAGAAAGCGCTGTAGTGTGATGATATAAAACGGATGGGTGCATGGTGTGCGCCCCTACGGAATTACAACAAAACACCCCCGCCCGTGCGGTAAATGAACTGCATAGGGCAGGGGCACCGTTATTTTACAAAGAAAACGCGCAGAGCGGAGATTTTAGGCAATACCGCATAATTCTAAGTGCCGCAGCCGCCGGAGCGGTGCTTAAGCCGTCAGGCGGGAATTGTGCGGTGTTGCCTTTACTGTTCCACGGCACCGGTGGGCAGCTGGGGAACAGCGGTCAGGATGCGCATGAACTCTTCGCCGGTGATGGTTTCTTTCTCGTACAGGTACTTGGCGATCTCGTCCAGCTTGCCGCGGTTTTCAATCAGCATCTGTTTGGCTTTTTCATGCTGCTGCTTGACGACTTCCACGACCTTATCGTCCACTGTGGCGGCTGTGCGCTCACTGCAGGCCAGGCTGGCATCGCCGCCCAGGTAGGCGTTGTTCACGGTTTCCAGGGCAACCATGTCAAAGTCGTCGGTCATGCCGTAGCGGGTAATCATGGCGCGGGCCATCTTGGTGGCCTGCTCGATATCGTTGGATGCGCCGGTGGTGATGGAGTTGAACACCACTTCTTCAGCGGCACGGCCACCGGTCATGGTGGCAATTTTGGCCAGGATCTCTTCCTTGGTCATCAGGGCGTGGTCGCCGTCCTCTACCTGCATGGTGAAACCCAGCGCGCCGGAAGTGCGCGGCACAATGGTGATTTTCTGCACGGGGGCGGAATGGCTCTGCAGGGCGGCAACCATGGCATGGCCGACTTCGTGGTAGGCCACGATGCACTTTTCTTTGTCGCTCAGGATCTTATTTTTTTTCTGGGCACCGGCCAGGATGGTATCCACGGCTTCCTGCAGGTCGTACTGGGTAACGGCCATGCGGTGGTGGCGCACAGCGCCCAGGGCGGCTTCGTTGATGATATTGGCCAGCTCGGCACCGGAAGCACCGGGAGTCATGCGGGCAACCACGGCAAAGTCACAGTCGGGGCCGATTTTGACCCTTTGAGCGTGCAGGCGCAGGATGCTTTCGCGGCCTTTCAGGTCGGGCAGCTCCACGGGCACACGACGGTCAAAACGGCCGGGGCGGGTCAAAGCGGGGTCAAGGGATTCAGGACGGTTGGTGGCGGCCAGAATGATAACACCCTTGGCGGCGTCAAACCCGTCCATTTCGGTCAGCAGCTGGTTCAGGGTCTGCTCGCGTTCATCGTTGCCGCCCATACCGGAAGCACCGTCACGCTTTTTGCCGATGGTATCGATCTCATCAATAAAGATAATGCAGGGGGCTTTTTCGTTGGCCTGTTTGAAGAGGTCACGCACCTTGGAAGCGCCCATGCCGACGAACATCTCGACAAATTCAGAACCCGCAATGGAGAAGAAGGGAACACCGGCTTCGCCGGCAACAGCGCGGGCCAGCAGGGTTTTACCGGTGCCCGGGGGGCCGACAAGCAGAACGCCCTTGGGCATTTTGGCACCGATATCCTCGTAACGCTTGGGGTTATGCAGGAAGTCAACGATTTCCTGCAGGCTCTCTTTGGCTTCGTCCTCACCGGCAACATCGGCAAATTTGATGGACTTGCCATCTTCAACGACATACTGTTTGGCACCGGATTTGCCGCCGCCAAAAATCATACTGTTGGCGCCGCCGGTCATTTCACCGACCCGCTTGCGCATCATGCGGTTGAACCAGACGATCAGAATGATCATGGGCAGCAGCGAGATGACCCAGCCCAGCAGGGTATCCACCCAGGTGGTCTGGTTGTACACCTTGCCAAAGGAAACACCGGCGCTTTCCAACCGGTTGACCAGCTGCAGGTCCTGCGCAATGGAGTTGGTGCAGTAGGTGGTATCGTTTTTGTCCACAAAATAGATCTGCTGATCCTGAATTTCAACGGTGCTCAGTTCGCCGCCTTCGAGCATGTTCAGGAAGGTGCCGTAATCGACCTGTTTGACCTGGCCTTTCATCATGGCGGGGAAGGCCCAGAAATTGAGCAGCAGCAACACCACAAGGATCACGGCATATACAATGCCGGTCGTCTTTTTGGGGTCGCGCGGCTGTTGGGTTTCGTGCATAATAATTCCTCCAGTTGGGGGCGGTAATAGGGGCCCCCGATAGATTCTATCATGAAGAATAAAAATGAACTGCGGATGAACAAGGCATGAAATAGCTGGAAATTCCGGTAAACTTTGCGTGAACAAGGGCAGTTTGTGGGCAAAAACAGGAATGCAGACCGCGTAACGACAGGGAAAAGTGAAAAGAATCTGAACGGTTTTCCACAAACAGAGGGGCTTCTTGTGGAAAACAAAAACGCGCGGCGGGGAGATAGGATGTTGATGACAGGATACCATGGTTGCAGCTTAGTATGCGGGACGATGCAGGTATCGTCCTCTACAGATCGTTTACAGGTTTGCGGTGGATGGATTTACGTTTCTCCGCGGCGCGATGAGGGCATCGCGCCCTACAAATCTTTATAACAAAAGCGGGGCGCTGCCAATCAGCAGTGCCCCGCTTAATTTTGTGTTATGCAGTTTTATCGCCCCAGGCGTACCGGCTCCGGAGGCTCCTGACCGGGGCGCAGGTCCATCCACCAATAGGCAAGGTCCAGCCATTGGCCGAACTTGTACCCAGTGCGGGGTTCCACGCCGATTTTTTTGAAGCCGAGCGCCTTATGGAACGCGCAGCTCTCTTTGTTCTGGCCGGTCACAAGGGCAACGGCGTTGCAGTAGCCGCGCTGGCGCACGCCGTCCAGCAGGGCTTTGTACAGCCGCCCGCCAACCCCCTGGCCCACACAGTCGTGGGCGCAGTAAACGGTTAGCTCCACATCCCACGCATAAGCTGTGCGGCTGTGCCAGGGGTGGGCGCAGGCAAAGCCGCACAGCTTGCCCGCTGCATTGACGGCAACCAGGAACGGCGCACGCTGCTGCACATAGGCGATATTTTCGCGCTGGAATTCCTCGGTACACAGGTCATACTGGAAAGTGGCCGTGGAGTGGGTGACATACCAGTTGTACAGCTCCGCCACGGCGGCGGCGTCCTCCGGCGCGGCATCCCGCAGGGTGATGGTGTTTTCAGCGGTCCACTGGGCGGCAAGGGCTTCCTTTTCGGGTTTTGGCAGCTTTTTCAGGGCGGCTTCCCGCTTCAGGGCGGCACTTTTATCGGTGCAGCGCTCGGCATAGGTCAGCTTAACGGCACCTTTGGCGTGGGTATACTTGGCACCGGCCTTGCCGCCCTTGTGGGCGCGCAGGCGGCGGGCAAGGTCATTGGTCCAGCCGGAATACAGGCTGCCATCCGCGCAGCGCACCATGTAGACCCAGGCGGAAGCCGGGTCTGGCTGGCAGTCCGCCGCGGTGCTGGGGCAGGGACCAAACCGCTCTAGAGTTTCGGCGCTCACTGTGCGCTCACCGGCCTTCCGGCGGCGCGCAGGGCACGGCGGCATGCCTCAATGGCATCCTCTTTGGTTTCCGCGGTGACAAGGAAACGGCTGGGGTGGCAGAACTTGAGAGCCAGGCCGCTCTTTTCGCGCAGGATCTCCTCCGGCTGGCCGCCCCATGCGGGCGGGAACGGCACCTTGCTGCGGCGGGTCTTGTAATCGGTCACGCACTGGGCGCTGTAGCCGCCGCGCTGGCTGGGGTAGACAACAAACAGGGCATCGGTTTTGTACAAGCCGTTTTTCCAGGGCATGTAGTCCGGCAGGACCACAATGCCGTCCTTGGAGTTCTTGTAGGCGTTCTGGACGGTCTCGTCCGCGCGGTTCACGGCGTTGGCTGCGGCAATCTCGTTTTCCAGCACCTGCTTGGCAAAGGGCACGGCGCGCCAAAAGCAGGCATCGGAATCTTCGCCGGAATCCCACACGGGGTTAAAGCTGCCGATGGCATCGGCCAGGGAGTTCTGTTCGCCGGTGTTATCGTTCAAGTCCAGGGGCTGAACAAAATTTTCATCCAGCAGGCGGGCCTGGTGGGCACCCACCAGCTGGGCACCCAACACGCGCCACAGCAGGCCAAAGGCCGCATAGGGCACGCCGTTGGGGCGGCTTTCGCGCGGTTCCTGGTGGTGGTCAAACATACCGCAGCCCACATCGTACACAATGCCGTCAAAACCATCCGGCACAACAAAACCGCGGGTTACTTTGATATCCGGCCGCACAATCATCAGCAGCGCTGTGGCAAACACATCGTCTGCATGGAACTTGCCGCCGTGAGTAAAACCTTTTGCAGGAATTTTCATAGAATAGCCTCCGTCTATGGGGTAAAATGATGATTAACTAATATTATAACATGAAAGCGTAGGTTGGTAAATGCAAAATCTGCGCGGGCGGGCCGGATTTGGAACAAGTGGCAGCATTTGGCCGAAAAACGGTGATTCACAACCGGCATAAAATATGATATACTAACCTAATATGCCCTTTTGCGGGCATACCGGACATTCGGTGTGTTGACGCGGAATGTTGACCGCAACTTAATGAACAAACAAAGCGAAGGAACTGGATACCCATGCAAAACATCAAAAAAACATTAAAAAGCAAGCGCTTCTGGCTTGGCACGGTGCTGCCATTTGCGCTGGCTGTGGCGGCGGCCTTTGTGGCGCGCTACCAGTTAGAAATTTCTGACGGCGTAACTGCCAACTACATGGCGGGGCAGTGGCCGGTATACGCACCGCTCAATGCGCTGACGGCGTTCTGCCTGACGCTGGTGGTGTTTGCCCTGTGCGGCAGCTGGGGCATTGCAACCGGCGTTTCCGGCCTGATTTTTACCGTGCTGGCTCTGGTCAACTATTACACGCGGGACCTGCATGGTTCCGCCCTGATGCCGCAGGACATCCTGAACCTGGGCACCGCGGCAGAGGTGATGGGCAGTTATACCCTGCACATTACCCAGACAGTTATTACCATTGCGCTGCTGTACATCCCGGTGCTGGTGGCTGCCGTTGTGCAGGTCAAACTGGCCGGCAAGCATAAGCGCAGCTGGAAACAGCGCGGCGCCCATGCGCTGGCCTGCGCCTGCGGCATTTTTGCGGTGCTGTATCTGGGGTATTTCAGCCCCAACCCCATCAAGCCCGCCACCACTTACGGCTGGGCCTGGCAGGAAACCTATTATAAGTACGGCTACCTGGCGGGTAGCCTTGAAGCCGCCAGCCTGATGGTGGACCCCATCCTGCAGCCGGACGGCTACAGCGAGGACGCCGCCACCGAGGCCGCTGCAATGGTGCAGGACTATCAGGCCAGCCCCGAAACGGCAAACGAGCAGGACTACCCCGATGTGTTCCTGATCCTGTCCGAAAGCTTTTATGACTTTGACCTGGTAACGGACCTGCAGGCCGACCAGGAGATCATGCAGGTGACCAAAAACCTGCCCAACTCCATTTACGGCCACACCATCAGCCCGCATGTGGGCGGCGGCACCAACTCCAGCGAGTACGAGATGCTTTCCTCCAACTCGCTGATGCTGATGCCCTCCATCACACCGTTCAACTGGTTGAACCTGCACAAGGCAAACAGCCTGGTCAGCAACCTGAAAGATCTGGGGTATGCCACGCTGGCAGCCCACCCCTATACCAACTCCAACTACCGCCGCGATTCTGCCTGGCTGACGCTGGGCTTTGACGAGACCCACTTCCAGGATGATTTTCCGACCAAGGAAACCTATGGCAGCCGCCCCTACCAGACCGACAGCGCCACCTACCGCGACCTGGAAGGTTTGTATGAAGCAATGCCGGAGGACCAGCCGCGGTTTGTGTTCCTGGTTTCCATCCAGAGCCACGGCGATTACGATATGAACCCCCCGGAGGAGGATATCGTGCATGCCGCAACCGATTACGGCGAGTATGATTCCATCATGGATGAATACCTGAGCAACATCTATATGACCGACCGTGCCTTTGGCGAACTGACCGAATACCTGACCGAGCAGTACGAAAAGACCGGCCGCAAGGTGATTGTTGCCATGGCAGGCGACCACGCCCCCAGCTTTGTGGATCATGTGGCCGACCATACCTTTACCGATGAGAACAATTTGCAGATTTTGGAGCGCAGCACGCCCTACCTGATCTGGGCAAACTACCCGCTGGAAAACGCAGGCCAGACCAGCGCCACCGACGAGTACAACCGCATGGATATGTGCATGCTGGCTCCCACCCTGGTGGAAAATGCCGGGCTGCCGCTGACCCCGTATTACCAGTACCTGCTGGCACTCAAGCAGGTGGCTCCGGTGGTGACAGCCGCCAATGACTATATGGACGCGGACGGCGTGACCCACACCTACGGCGAGAATGCAGAGCTGGATGCCTGGGTGCATGGGTACTTCTATTTGGAGTATAACAACATCGGTGCCAAAGCAACCAGTCAGCAGAATTTGTTCCAGGTGGAAAAGTAAGAAGCTGATAAGCAGACGTCAGCCAGGATTCCTCTGATTTAGGGCAACACCGCACAATTCCCGCCTTGCGGCTTAAGCACCGCTCCGGCGGCTGC
>ENA-UOJS01000840-UOJS01000840.1-human-gut-metagenome-genome-assembly--contig:-C74-NODE-840-length-29721-cov-16.980584_pt1 | contig 29721 bp, 24 predicted proteins | sample MGYA00242355_ERZ723902 | MGnify/ENA metagenome assembly ERZ723902
ACAACGGCAGCTGTAAAATTTACAATCTGGACTTTCCCGATGTCATAGCCGTGCGTAACGAGCTTTTGCCCGCCGGAGAGCGGGAGGAAAACATCCCCTGCAACTTAAATGATACCGAATGGTTCGCAAAGATCGATGCCTCCGGCGGCGCGGTGTTCTTTGCCTCCGGCGTGTTCTACTACTTTCTGACGGAGCAGGTCAGGACGCTGGTGCAGAAGATGGCGGACGCTTTCCCCGGCGGTGTGCTGGTATTTGACGCGGCCAACCGGACGGCGGTGAAGATGATCGCCAAGACCTGGCTCAAGAGTGCGAAAATCAAGGATGTGGGCGCATATTTTGCGGTTTCGGACGCAAAAAGCGAGCTTTCCCTGTGGGACAGCCGTTTGCTGGTCACGAGTCGGGGCTATATGCTGGGCTACAACGATCTCCGCGACCCATCCGTCAGCGGTTTTTTCCGTTTCCTTGCAAAGGTCGGCGACGGCATGATGAAAATGCAGATCGTGAAGATCGGATTTGGAGGCAGGCTCGTTTCAAAAGCAGTTGACGGCGCTGTTTGGTTATGATGCCGATGCGGCAAAAGCGATCACGAAAAAGCAAAGCCAATGAAATGGTTCTGCCGCAAGAGCGGAAAGAGCAAATTTACCGAAAAGGACATCGCTGGCATGAAAGTGACTACTGCCTTGAAAGCCGGAATGGAGACAGGACGATGAAGGAAACCTGTTTTCAGAATATTCGCGCAGCGGTAATGGCACAAGGAATTGAGAAAACATACCAAATCCGCGTTTTCCTTTGTTCGTCAAATTTTAACATTTTGCTACTTGCATTTCAAAAGGCGTTATGTTATATTGCATCATGTTAAAGAACTCTAATTTGTGCTGACAGGAGGTTTTCACAATGAAACGTCTCGGTTTATTCGCAGCAGGCGTGCTGTTTGGCACCGCCGGTCTCAAGATCCTTTCCAGCAAGGACGCCAAGAAGGTCTATTCCCATACCACCGCCGCAGTGCTGCGCGCCAAGGACTGTGTGATGCAGGCTGTGACCAATGTCCGTGAGAACGCTGAGGACGTCTACGCCGACGCCAAGGACATCAACGAACGCCGCGCAGCGGAAGAGGACGCCGAAGTCATCGAGGACGCGTCCAAGGAAAAAGCGGACGAGGAATGAATCGAAGGAGAGCCGCGCTCGCGGCTCTCTTTCACATTCGGAGGAACTGATACACTATGAAATGCAAAATCATGCATGAATCTGCCGGGCGCATGCGCGTACATCTTGCTTGCCGCCGCATGTCGCTTCATCAGGCAGACGTCTTGGAATATTACCTGCGCAATGTGGACGGCGTGAGCGAGGTTTCGGTTTTTGACCGCACGCAGGACGCCGTGATCGTCTACCGCGCAGACCGTGCCGCGCTCGTGCGCGCACTCGCGGCGTTTTCGTTTGACACGGCCGAGACGATGGGTCTCGTCCCCGACCACACGACGCGTGCGCTCAACCGCGAATTTGAAGACAAGCTCTCGTGGACGGTGATCCGCCGCGTGATCTCGAAGCTCTTCTTCCCGCTCCCCGTCACCACGGCGCTCGCCATCTGCCATTCGATCAAGTATATCCGCGAAGGCATCTCCGCGCTGCTGCACGGCAAGCTCTCTGTCGCCGTGCTCGACGCCACCGCCGTCACTGTGTCAATGGTGCGCGGCGACTTCCCGACGGCGAGCTCCGTGATGTTCATGCTCCGCCTCGGCGAAATTCTCGAGGACTGGACGCACAAAAAGTCCGTCGCGGATCTCGCCGGCGCGATGTCGCTCAACGTCGATCACGTCTGGCTCAAGACGGGCGAAACGGAAACGCTTGTGCCCATCGGCGATATTCAGGCAGGCGACTGCGTCGTCGTGCGCACCGGCAGCCTCATTCCGCTCGACGGCAAAATCGTCTCCGGCGAGGCGATGGTCAATCAGGCATCCATGACGGGCGAATCCATGCCCGTGCCCAAGCGCGAGGGCAGCTATGTCTACGCAGGCACCGTTGCCGAAGAGGGTGAGTGCGTCGTGCGCGTAGAAAAGGCTCTCGGCGGCGGTCGGTACGACCGCATCGTGCACATGATCGAAGAGTCGGAAAAGCTCAAATCCACGGCCGAGGACAAGGCCTCGCGCCTTGCCGATAAACTTGTGCCTTACACGCTCGGCGGCACGATCTTGACCTATCTCATTACGCGCAATATCACAAAGATGCTGGCTGTGCTGATGGTCGACTTCTCCTGCGCGCTCAAGCTCTCCATGCCCATCGCGGTGCTCTCTGCCATGCGCGAGAGCAGCAGCTATCACATCTCCGTCAAGGGTGGGCGCTTCCTCGAAGCCGTTGCCCAGGCGAACACCATCGTCTTCGACAAAACCGGCACGCTCACCTACGCCACGCCCAAGGTCGCGCAAATCGTCACCTTCGGCGGCAACGAGGAGAGTGAAATGCTCCGCCTTGCCGCGTGCCTCGAAGAGCACTATCCCCACTCCATCGCCAACGCCGTCGTGGCCGAGGCCAAGAACCGCGGTCTGACGCACGAGGAGTATCACTCTCAGGTGCAGTACGTCGTGGCGCATGGCATTTCGAGCATTGTGGACGACAAGAAGGTCCTCATCGGCAGCGCGCACTTCGTCTTTGAGGACGAGGGCTGCCGCGTGCCGGAGGGCGAAGAGGACAAGTTTGAATCGCTCCCGCCCGAGTTTTCGCACCTGTACCTCTGCATCGCGGGTGAGCTCGCCGCGGTCATCTGCATCCATGACCCGCTGCGCAAAGAAGCAAATGCCGCCGTGCGTGCGCTGCATGCGCTTGGCATTGACAAGGTCGTGATGATGACCGGCGACAGCCGCAAGACCGCCGAGGCCGTCGCCGCCGAGGTCGGCGTCGACGCCGTCTACGCCGAAGTGCTCCCCGAGGATAAGGCCGCATTCGTCCGCAGTGAAAAGGCCGCAGGCCGCAAGGTCATCATGATCGGTGACGGCGTGAACGATTCCCCTGCTCTGTCCGAAGCCGACGCGGGCATCGCCATTTCGAGCGGCGCCGCCATCGCGCGCGAGATCGCGGATATCACGATCTCGTCCAAGGATCTGTTCGCGCTCGTCACGCTGCGCTCTCTCAGTCAGCAGCTCATGGCGCGCATCCACCGCAACTACCGCTTCATCGTGAGCTTCAATTTTTCGCTCATCGTGCTCGGCGTGCTCGGCATTCTGCCGCCGACGACCTCGGCGCTGCTGCACAACATGTCCACGCTCGCCATCAGCCTCAAGAGCATGACGAATCTGCTGCCCGAGGGCGAACAGAACAGCGTCCACTGATTTTTCTCAATAAGCAGGGCCCTGTGTTTCTCGTGCACGCGTCAAACGCGTATGTGGTCCCTCCCACCAGAAGCCAAAGATGTCTTCCAACGTCTGGTCAAGCGCCTGTCTAAAGCGGAAGAAGCTGTGCGTCTCCACCAGCGCTCCCAGCTTGACCATGGCGTTGGTCACACGTTCACGGTCAAGGCTTTCTGTTACATAGGTAAAACTGAATAAGCATAAGCGAAAGGCAACGACCTACTTTGTCAAAAGTGGTTGTTGCCTTTTGCATAGCCTGATGATCGTGGGCGGCACGGATGTGGCCACGGTGGCGGGTATCCTCGGCCACAGCCAGCCCTCCACTACGCTGGATATCTATACCCATGCTTTCGACAAGAACAAAAAGGCCGCCAGCGCGGGCTTGCAGGGAATGCTGGAGATATGACATAGGATAGCTCAGTTGGATCGCAAAATGTGCAGTAGTGGTCAAATCAGGTTTCAATTCTCCTAACTTTCCGCATATAAAAACCGTCTCAAACGTATCGTTTGAGACGGTTTTTGGTACGCCCGACTGGATTCGAACCAGCGGCCTACAGAGTCGGAGTTATCAGGCCGTCAAGCCGGAAAGCCTTGCGGCGCAATGGTTTGGTTGGTATCGCACAAATTTCCAGCATTTAGGGAGAACCCCTCGGAGTCCTTGCGGCGCAAGGGCTCCGAGGTTTTTCATAGTAGTAGTCAAATAGTAGTCTGGACTCACGCCAGCAGCTCCATCAATTTCCTTGCAGCATCCATGCAATCCTGCGCCTCTTTTTCAGAAACAGGGATATACGAGTCAGACGGATAGCGTGTTTCAATGTAAAACTGGTTCACATACGCGCAGTCCCTGAGCTTATCCTGCCGCTGAACATCTGCCAGTTATTCTAATATCCGATATAATATTCATAGCTTTACTTTTCCTGTTAAATATTCTGTTATATAGCCACAAAAGGAAACCAACCCCAATCCAAAATATAAAAACATCGTTTAAGGAAGGCACCACCACGAAAAACATCAACACTTACATCCTTATTGCTATCGTCTCTCTCATTTTGGTGGTCGCCTGGGCCGCCGGTAAGGCTGGCCTGCTGGAGCTGGACTACGAGGAGCGCACTGCCCGCCGCAATGCTCACGCCGCCGCATAAGCTATCCACAAATGACCATCTTTTCTTTCCCCAAAGTCCATACACACAAAAGGACTGACACGCGTTTTGCGTGTCAGTCCTTTTGTGTCAAGTCAGTCTAAACAGGGCAATACTTGATGTGTCCGCGGTTTGGTTTGACGCTTACGTGAGAAGTAGTTCCCCTTGATATAGTGGCCTTTTATTCGCTATATTTCATGCTTACGCTTTTTTAACCACTCGCCCAGCGAGTGATTTTTTTGTACACAAAAAAGGGCCACTGTGGAGGAAAGAAAACCGCAGCAGCCCTATATGAGGAGGCACTATTTATTCAACCAAATATGTCGGATTCACGGACACCATTCGATAAGTGTCCTGTTCACTCACACCTTGATCGCACAGGGCATTGATATACGCCAAGAGGCCTTCATCGAAGAAAGGCGCTTCGGGACGGCCAAAATCCGAAGAGAGGAATACATGATCAGCGCCCACTGCCGCGATCTCCGCAGCCTCGGTTTCCGCATCGATCATACCCTTATACAGTACGATATAGGATCTTTCTATAATGGCCCCCAAATCAATGAGCTTTTTCTGCTCGGCAACAGAATAACGAGTTGCAGGCAAATTTGCATGGGTGATCACCAACTTCTCTACGCCTTGACGATATGCCTCTTGTGCCACGGCGAAGCATTCTTCATGAGAGATGTGACCTGTCGCAACCACAGCATTGTGCTTTTTTGCAACTGTCACCACGTCTTTTGCAGACTGTCTCAGCTCTCCGCGTTCGTCTAGTAAACTGCAATCCGGTATGGCGATATGCCCTCGTGACAGAGCGATCTGCATAGACACCAGATCGGGCGCGTGCTTGATGATAAAGGCTTGTTCTTTCGGTGCATCCATAGTGGGAAACCATACAATTTTTGCACCGCGCCGAAATGCATATTCCGCTGCAATCGGGTTGATGCCTCCTACCGTTGTATTCAGTACAATTCCGCTGATAGCATTGCACTCAGGATATGCACGCATCGTCTCTTCTGCGAAATCCGTAGTAAGGGCGTATTGCGATTTGATGGTAAAACCTTTCATCCCCACCTGGAGGCAGCGCTGTGCTGCCTCCAGGTGGTTAACTTTTCTAGGGACTACATCTGGAGCCGTGTGGACATGCAGATCATATGCACCATGGAGCAATTCTTCTCGCATAACACGACCTCCTTATGACTGCATAAGATTCGGCAGCCAAAGCGCTAAATCCGGGAAAATTGCAATCAGCACACATACCAGGATCATAGCAAAAATGTAGGGGATCTCGCCCTTCGCTACTTCGCCAAACGGAGTCTTTGTAATGGAAACCGTGGTAAACAGTACGCCACCAAAAGGCGGTGTGACAATGCCGATGGTCATGGTGACACAGAAGACAACAGCCAAGTGCATAGGTTCAAGACCCATAGCAAGTCCCACTGGAATCAGAATGGGTGCCAAGATGACTACCGCGCTCAAGGCTTCCAGCACGCAACCAGCAACCAGCAGGATGAGCAGGAAGGCGACCCAAAAGAAGAAGGTATTGCCATTCAAAACAGGTAACAGCGTATCCACGATCTGTGCGGGAATCTTTGCCGCTGCAATAATCCAGCAAAAAATACTAGACATACCGATAAGGAAACCTGCCATTGCACTGGCTTCCAGGGATTTCTTGAATACGTCCACAATCTTTTTCCATGTCAAAGATCTGTACACAATGCCTAGTACCACGCTGTAGATTGCACCAATGGCGCCCGCCTCGGTGGGAGTAAAGATTCCTCCGTAAATGCCGCCTAGAATGATCACAGGCAGCAGCAGCGTCGGCAGCGCTTTCAGCGTCAAACGCATACTCTCCTTGAAGGTATATCTCTTAGTCTCTTTTGGAAGTCTCCAAACCTTTTTGGCGTAGTAGTAGTTGATCACGCAGAAGATAACCGCAATGAGAACGCCAGGGGTAACACCTGCCACAAAGAGCTCACTGATGGGAACGCTCATGGTTGTGGCGTAAATGATCATCACCGTGCTGGGAGGAATCACAGGGCCAAGAGCCGCCGCAGTGGACACCAAGCCTGCTGCATCACCACGAGGATACCCTTTCTTCACCATACGGGGGAACATGATGGTGCCGATTGCAGCCACAGTAGCAGGTCCAGACCCAGTCAAAGCCGCAAAGATTGCCGATGCGACAATGGCAATCATTCCCAATCCTCCAGTGACTCGGCCAAAGAACATTTCCGTCCAATCAATCAAGCGCTGAGAGAGGCCTGCTGCTTCCATCAAATAACCCATCACGATGAACAGAGGTATTGCCATCAGGGAGAAGGAGTCCACTCCTGCCACCGCTTTTTGCACCAGGAGAATCAACGGGCTCAAATCAGTGACAGTGAGATAAATAGCGGACGATGTGAAAATGACAAACGCGATAGGCAGTCCAAGTGCTAATAGGACGAAAAAGCAACTAAATAACAATGCCATTATTGCTCAACCTCCTTTTTAGCCAAATGCATATTTCCCACCAAGTTCACAATTTCCGTCAGCAAGTGTACAAGCATTATGGCACAACCCACAGGGAAAGAAAGATAGATATAGCCGTAAGGAACACGCAGTGCAGGAGAAAACTGTAGGAGGGTCTTACTTACAAGCTGGAATCCGAAATAAACTCCGATGCAGCAGGCAGCTAACATAAGAGCACAAACAAGCAGTTCCTGTATGCTTTTAGCCACACCTTTCAGCTTTCCAGTGAGTGCATCCACTGCTGGGTGTCCCTTAGTTTTTACTAGAACAGAAGCGCCAAGCATTGTAGCCCAGATGAAGGCAAAACGTGCTAATTCTTCGGTCCAAGGGACAGAGACCTTCAGAAAGTATCTGCACAACACCTGAATAATCGTAGCAACCACCAAAACAAAGAAGATCACACATCCCACCGATACGACCAGCTTGTTGAGATAGTCACTGCATTTGTTGATGAAATTTCTCATATCACGTAACCGTTATTAAAAAGTTGGTTTATGCCTCGTCCATGATGGCGCGGAAATTCTCGATAACATCAGCACCAATGGAATCAGTGTACTTGTCGATGACGCTTGCCACAGCCTCCTTGCAGGGAACCAGATCGATGGTGTCAAAGGACATACCCTTCTCCTCCAGCAGCTTCACACACTCGTCAGTAAATGCGGCGATCTTCTCGCGCTCGTAAACAGCAGCCTCACGAGCAGCCCTCATCAGGATCTCCTGATCCACGGTGGACAGACTCTGGAACAGCGTCTCACTGATGAGCATGGGGTTTACAGAGAAGTTGATCTGGGTCAGGCAACAGTGATCCAGTAAATCATAGAAGCCATTCGTGTATAGGGGGGTAATCATCATTTCGAATCCGTCTACAGTACCCTGCTGCAGACCGGCAACGACTTCGCTGATGGCCATGGTGGTAGTCTGGAAGCCCAGTGTATCATAGGCATCCACATAGAGGCTATTCTGGGGAACACGGATCTTCAGGGAGTTGAAATCGTCAATAGATGTAATGGTCTTATTGCAGGCAATATTGCGGTATCCGCCGACACCTACGCCCAGAATACGAATTCCGGTCTTCTCAGCCAGCGCCGGGCACATCACATCGTTGAAGTACTCGCTGTCCAGTATCTTGTAGGCATCCTCCGCAGTATCAAAAAAGTAGGGAAGATCGAAGACGCCAAAACTCTCATCAAATCCACTGAGAGAGAGGTTTGCCACAGAGCACATATCTACAGTGCCGATCTGCAGCCCCTCCACCATGTCGCGTTCGCCGCCAAGTTGGCCGTTGGCGAACACCTCGATGGTGATGCGCCCATCGCTGTACTCGTTGACCAGTTCAGCAAACTTTGTGTCTGCCATGTGGTGGCAGGAGTTTTCGTTGTCACTTTCGGCATGGCCCATCTTGATGACCAGATTTTCTGCGTCTGGGTTGGTATTCTCTGCTTCATTTCCAGCATCAGCTGCAGGATCGGCTCCACAGGCGACCAGGGCAAAAAGCATCACCATCGCCAAGAACAGGGCGGATAATTTCTTCACCTTTTTCATACTCATTCTCCTTTTGTCGTGTTTTTATATTATCATACTTGAAACGGGCTTGCCGTCCAGCACATCCAGCACATTCTGCACCACAGCCATACCGGTTCGGTAAAGCGCCTCCTGTGTGTTGCCTCCGATATGGGGCGTGGCGGAGAAGTTGTCCAGCGTCAGCAGCGGGCTGTCCTTGGGCAGGGGGGCGGGATCGGTGGCGAACACGTCAAAGGCCGCGCCGCGCAGCTTCCCGGCCTTCAGTGCCTCGTATAGATCGTTCTCGTTGACGACCTTCCCGCGGGATGTGTTCACGAAGATGGCGGAGGGCTTGAAGTGATCAAACAAATCTCCGTGGATCATATTCTCTGTCTGGGGATTCAGATGCACACTGATGGTCACCAGATCGGACTGCTCCAGCAGAGCCTCCAGCGTATCCACCTTCTCGATGCCGCGGCGGATGGCCTCCTCCTCAGGAACAAAGGGGTCGTACCCCACCACCTTCACGCCAAAGGCGGCGGTCATCATGTGCGCCACCATCTGGGGGATATTGCCCATGCCGATAAGCCCCAGCGTCTTGCCGGTGACCTCTGTGCCCTGCATTTCCGGCGGAGCGATGCGGGTAAACGCTCCCTGACGCATCCCTACATTGGCGCGATAGAGGTCTCGACTCATTTCCAGAAAGCGTGCTACGATCAGCTCCGCCACGGAGGTGGCATTTGCCAGCGGTGCATTGACTACATGTACACCGTGCGCTTTGGCGGCATCAATGTCAACGCCTTCGAAGCCTACGCCGTGGCGTCCTACGACCTTCAGGTTCGTGGCCTCTTCGATCATCTCGCGGGTCACCTTTACGCCGCGAACCACCATACCGTCCAGCTCCTCCGGATGGTCGAAGTTGTCCACGACCTCTGCATGCGCTTTCAAATGCTCTACAGCAGCGGGATGGATATATTCACTGAGATATACTTTCATGTTACCGTCCTTCCTTAATGGCTGCGGCCGTCCGGCGCAGCAACTCCTCGGTGGGAGCCTTGCGGTCTATTGCGGACACGCGGACGATCAGCTGGTACACATCCACCTGTTCCTCCTGCGCCACCTGGTGGAACATCTTCAGGAAAGAAGAGTGGCAGCCGGACAAGCCCAGGATCAGATCCTCCGGGCAGACAGCCACATGATAGCCGTAGGCTTTCATGGCGGGGATCAGTTCCTCGTCCTCATACCGCAGCAGTTTGTACAGGTCTACGCCATCCAACAGCCCCTGATGGGAAAGTGTTGCCACGGCCAGCTCCGTAGCACAGTTGCCTGCGCTGCGAGCCATACCCAGCAGGCCGCCATCCACTTCGTCCGCACCGGCTTCCGCCGCTGCCAGCGCATTGGCCTGCGAAAGACCCAGATTGCTGTGGCCGTGGAACCCCACGGGAATGCCCGCCTTTTCTTTCAATGCTTTGACATAGGCGGTTGTTTCGTGAGGGTACATGGTTCCGGCGGAGTCCATGATGGTAATGATGTCGACGCCGGCCTCTGCCAGCATTTTTGCTTCCTCCGCCAGCTGCTCGGGGGAGCAAATATAGGCCTTCATCATGGAGTACCGGCAAGTCAGGCCGGCTGCTTTAACCATTTTCACGGCCTCTACCGCTTTAGCGCCGTCACCGGCCGCAATGCCTACCCGAATAAAATCAAGGCCGTTGTCCTTGAGCATTTTGATCTTGTCCGTATCGGCAAAGGCGGCCAGCATGAACATGCCCAGACGCCCCTTATCCGCATAGCGGGATGCCAGCTTGGCATAGCTCTCGTCATCCAGCGGAGCTTCCGCGCCGCGATCATAGCTGCCGATTCCCTTGGCGTTGCCCATTTCAATGTCCTTAATGCCGCAGTCCAGAAGCCCGCGGATCATGCTTTCCGTCAGCTCTGACGAAAAGCCATTGCCCACCACATTGGCGCCATCGCGCAATGTGCAGTCGAAAATACGCACGACTACATCTCTCCTTTATTACATTTTTGCTATATATACAAAACGTTCTGTATTTCTTGATTATATTTTCAAAGTGGGTTATACTGATGCAAGCAAAAGCGGAGGTTGATCCTATGACGAATACGCAATTGGAGGCATTTCTCACACTTTGCCGGTACGGAAATATCACTCAGGCCGCGGAGCATTTGTTTATCACACAGCCCGCCCTGAGTCGGCTGATCAAATCGTTGGAATCAGAACTGGGCTATACGTTATTTAACCGTGGGAAAGGGCAGCGCCAAGCGGTTTTGACGGAGGAAGGGCAGCGATTTCGCGCTATCGCCGTTGACATGGATCGTCTCTACAGGCAGGCAAAAAGTCATGAGACTGCCAAGGTAAGGACTATGCTGCGTGTCGCGGCGACGCCCGCCCTGTACTCCGCTTTCCTGCCGGATGCATATATCCGTTTTCGCAAGGCTCGACCGGATGTGGACGTGGAATTGGATGCCGTACACTCTATGGAGGCATATCGGCAGCTTGTCCGGGGGCAGGCCGACCTGGCGCTTGTAAATTCTCATATTGTAGAACCGTCCGTTGTCAGTGTGCCCTTGTTCAGCGAGCGGGTCGTTCTGCTGTGCAGCAAGGGTCTGTATCCGGAGGGCGTCATCCACCCATCACAATTAGACCGGTCATTGTCGATATCCACGGGATGGAGCCCTGATTTCCAAGCGTGGTTTGAATATTGGTTCGGGAAAACCCTATCCACCTCATATCTACGGATCAAAATCGGAAGCATGGTGGAGCATTTCGGAGCTTTGCAGGATTTCTGGATCGTCATTCCGGAATCCAGCGCAGAGCATATTCAAAGAAACACCGGCGCAGATGTTCATCTGCTGGCTGATGCACCGCCGGATCGCGTTTGCTATGCTCTGTATATGCATCAAAAAGAAAGCGGCGCCAGAGATGGTATGCTGTCAGCTATACGCGAGAGCTTGCAGGCGATGCCTAAAATCAAGCTCCTTTAATGTGCCTCACAGTCATTTTATAGCACGTATTCATAAAATAGTAAAATGCTGATTTTTTGTTGCGAATATAATATTTTTGTAATATTTTGTATTGCTTCCACTCAAATTGTTTGCCTACACGCATTACTCCCTCATACTATTTCTCAATTTGTGTCTCTCATTTCAAAGTAGGGCGCTTCCTCCTTTGATGGCTTTAATGACCTGAACATCCACTATTCTATCACTGTTGGCTAGTGCCCTGCTTAAGATTAAAACCCACCCGCCTAGCGGGTGGATTTTTGTTCCGTGCTCTCGCACGGAACTGCTCAAGGTGAGTAAAGACCACCCCTCAAAGGGGTTGTTTAACTTCACGACTCCTTCAACCACTGCTGGAACTGTTCCACAGTGATGATCCCCTCGTCACACTTCTTTTTCTGTTCTCTGGCCTGCTCGCTCCACGCATAAAACTCACTGTCGCTGATACGACCGGCCTTGATCCACGCAAAGCGGCGTTTGTACTCCCTGCGATAAACCTTGAACACCGGGTCATCCGCCTGCTTCAGCGTCCACTGCTGGAATGCACCCATCGCACGGCAGCTGGACTGACCGTCGAGCGGCGTGCGGTCGCAGTACTCCGCGCTGACGCGGCCTGTCTGGGCGAAGTACCGCCCGCAGTTTTTGCAGCGACGCACGGTGATGCTGCGCTCCACGCAAGTCTGCAAAGAAAAGCTGATCATATCCGCCACTGTATTCGCGTACAGAACCGGCGCGCAAGTATCGCCATCCACCGGCTCGAAGCGCGTGGTCAGCAGACGGAACGGGAACAACTCCGGGTCGCTGGGCTGGTCAGGCTGGTCGAAGTGATAGTACCGCATGACTTGCCGGCTGGGCTCGCGCCCGGCCTTGTCTATATCCAGTATCAGCGCGAAGAAACGCTGGATCTGCTTTTGGTACAGCGGCAGCTCCTCCGGCAGTGACCGCAGCTCGTCCAATGCACCCGATACCGCAGCCTCAGTGTTCCCGAAGCCTACGGAACGGAGGTAGAACCACTTGGCATACAGCACGCGAAAGAAACTGTGCATCTCCGCCAGCGCTCCCAGCCTGACCATGGCGTTGGTCATACGCTCGCGGTCGAGGCTCTCCAAGTCATCGGAGATGCACCGCAGCGCGACGGCAACTCTCCCGATGTCCAGTTCGGTGAAGGACAGCAGCGACTCCAAAAAGGGAAAGACCTTTCGCTGTGACGGCGCACCCTGCGTGCCGAAAGCATCGCTCTCGATGACCTCATGCCTTCCGGGGAAATACATTTTACAGTACCACATAACGCCCTCCAATTATGGACTAATTGTAAATAATGATCGACAGTGTTGACAGATCATGCCGCCTCTGTTATGATAGACTCAAGCTAAATGTCTAACCAATATTGCAATTAGTCTATCATCCGCGAATTTATTTGTCAACGGGAAAGGAGAGCCTATGTCCCACAAGCTACCCACCATCAATGCAGAAGAATTACTCTCATGTCCGATGCCACCCACTCGGTTCATTATTGACCAACTGCTGCCGCAGGGCTTACATATCCTCGCCGGTGCGACGAAGATCGGCAAGTCCTGGCTGGCACTGGCTCTGTGTCTCTGTGTGGTCAAGGGTGAAGCCCTGTGGTCTTTCGCCGCACAGAAATGCGGCGTACTGTATCTGTGCCTTGAAGATAGCTATCAGCGTATCCGCTGCAGACTCCTGGATCTCACGGAGGATGCACCGGATACGCTGTACTTTTCTGTCCTGTCGGCACAGCTCCACAATGGTTTGGAACAGCAGATAGAGCAGTTTTTATCTGAGCACCCCAACACAGGTCTCGTAGTTATCGACACACTACAACGTGTCCGCGGCAGCGGTGACAACGGAAATTCTTACGCCAACGACTACCGTGATATTGGTACACTGAAAGCACTGGCGGACAAGCATCGAATTGCGATCCTGCTCATCCATCATGTTCGCAAGTTGAGATCAGATGATCCCATGGATATGATCTCCGGCACGAACGGTATCAGCGGTGCTACCGATACGAACTTTGTGTTGATGAAAACGAGCCGCAGCAAAAACACCGCAACTCTCTACTGCACCGGGCGCGATATTGTGTACAGAGAACTGCGCTTGGAGTTCGACAGCGAAACACACCTTTGGAACTTGCTCTCAAATGAAAGTCCGCAGACCGTGCAGCCTGACGCACGACTTCTTTCTCTTCTCTCTGGAGTGCTGCGCCAGCAGCCGGAGATCAGCGTTCCCGCAGCGACCCTGTTGAAAATCATCGACCCTGATGATGTAGAGGGGCTCACGCCCAATCTTCTGTCCCGCCGCATCCGTAAAAATGTTGATACGCTGGGCAAAAATGGTATCATGGTATCCTTCCGCAAGAGCAACGGAGAGCGTCTCATCTGTCTCCGGAGGGCCGATAGGGACGCAAATATTACTACCGCAAACACCGCCCCTATCGACCCTGCGAAGGGTACAAATCAATGATATTTGTTCCGGTTTCAATCAGAGGATATACCCCTCCATTTCGCTCCGGAAAATCACGCTTTTGGAGCAAACCCGGGGAAGGAAAAGGGAAATTCGCAGCCACGCCGAACCTCGCGCCAGTTGCCCGCCGTGTTGCCGCCTGTGGGCCGTCGTGTGGCTTCGTGGGGCGGAGGTGGGGTACGGATACCCCCCCAGCCTATTTGGGCGCGTGTTGGGGAGCTTTTCGGTGCGCCGAAAGCGAAGCAGCCGGCTATGGATTTGTCAAGGGATAAAAATACAGAAGAGATGAAATGGTCACCGCTGGAAATGGGCGCGGCAAAGCAGGCTCACGGGGCGTGAGCAGGCGGATATGGGTGTGAAGCTTCTATGCGGCGGTCGGCAGAACGGGTTCATAGACCTTATGATCGCGCAGAATGGCAAAGATCACGGCAGTCATTTTCCTCGTCACATGACCGATGATCGTCATGTATTTGAGCCCTTCTGCGGCTTTCTTCTCGTAATATGCGCGGAACATGGGATCGCGCTGTACAGCGACCTGAGACGCCATCCAGATGCACCTGCGCAGATACGGAGAGCCACGTTTGGACATATGCGCGTGCGCAGCCTGGAACTCGCCGGACTGATTGACAGACGGATCGACGCCAATATAGGCTGCGAGCTTGTCCGCAGAAGAAAAACGGGAGATATCTCCGACTTCGCTGAGAATGACGGCTCCAATGATCGGTCCAACGCCGGGAATCGTCGTGACCGTCGTATCAAAGCTCTGAAACAGTCTGAATATTTCTTTTTCCAGAGCGTCAGCCTTTCCGGAGAGCGACTGGATCTGGTCGAGCATCAGGAGAATCAGCGTGGAATACGCGCCGTCACAGTCTTCAACGCCGAAGCTGTTTCGTGCAAGCTCCCTGAGTTCACGCGCCTTCCACTCGCCGAAGTGACCATTGCTGCTGTTCCAGAGCAGCTCCGTCAGCTTATCCAGATGTGCGTTGGAAAGCCTTTGCGGCGTCGGATACTTTTTCAGGAGCGCCACGGATGACTTACAAAAAATCGTATCGAACTGCGCCTCGTACTCCGGAAAGACACGGTCGATCAGCGCGATCAGCTTTCGCTTGAGGTCACCGGCCATGTCGACCAGATAGAAGCGGTTCCGGCACAGCTCCTTCAGCGCCAGCAGACGATCCTGTGCAACATTGCTTTCGGCATAGCGCCCGAAGCGGATCAGCTCGGCAATGATGAAGGAATCCTTGGCATCGGTTTTGATCTTGCGGATGAACATATCCCTCATGGCGCTGGTCTGAATCGGATTAAGCAGAATGACGTGATAGCCGTCCTTGCGCAGCCGCGTAAAGAGCGCCAGCCAGTAATGCGCAGTGGACTCCATTGCAAATACGATCTGGCTTTTGATGTTCGTGTGTTTCCTGATTTTCTCCAGCATGAGATTGTACCCGGTGCAGTTGTTGCGGATGGAGAACGGACGCTGAACGGTCTGACCGTCCGATGTGATCATGCAGACCTCGTGGCTGCGCTTGGCGACATCGATACCGACAATGAACATAACATACACCTCAACATAGATTTACAGACAGTCCTCATGGTCTTATGAGTCATACCCTGCTTCGATATCAGCGGAGAATCCCGCATCCGGCTCATAAATGAAAGCTCATAAGAGAGAGGTCCCACGCTGCTTAGAGCGGACGAACGCCGCAAGGAGAAAAGAAGAGAACCTCTGTCTGCATGAGGATATTATATCATCGCGCATCTGCGCGCTGATAACGGCAAAGAAAAGAAGGGAAGAAAAGTCGTCTCATACGGCGGAGCCGAATGCTGCTTAAAGCGAATAAGTACCGCAAGGATAAAAAAGCGGACTGCCGCCAGAACGAGCTTGGAAGCCGCATTTTCATGGGAAGGGTTTTTGGCGATTATGCAGAATGTTTGCATTTTTATCCGAGTTTTTCCTATGGACGAATTATAGCAGGAGAAAGGGGCGGCGTCGTGGACGCCCCCGCCCCGGTCACTTCTGCCCACAGTGCGGGCAGTTGCGCCGTTCCACCAGCGGCGTCGTAGAAGAGGATTTTCGGCGGGCGGTGGGGTCGAGAACAGAAATAATCCCGCAATTACGGGAAAAGCTGCGGGGTCGCGGCAAAATATCAAGGAGGAAAATGAAATGACAAATAACAAGGAAAAGTACGCTTTTTGGCTTACGCCGGAAGCGAAGAAAATGATAGAAATAAACGCACCGCTGGCTAACTGCGGCAGTCAAAGTGAGTTCGTAGAGAAGGCTGTTCGGTTCTACGACGGCTACCTGAAGGTGCAGAACGCCGGTGCGTTCCTGCCTCACGCAGTGGCTGACGTGCTGGAAGGTACGCTGGGCGTGTTCGCAAACCGTATGGCCAAGCTGCTGTTCAACCTGACCGTGGAGCACAACATCACCAACCACCTGCTGGCCGCAGACGTGGATATGACACGCGAGGAATACAACAAGCTGCGCGGCGGCAGCGTCCGCGAGGTCACCAGCACACGGGGTACGATCTCGCTGAAAGATGTGATTCAGGGAGACAACTACTGATGGCCAGCATTAAACAGCTCACCGAACGTAAGTACAAAATCACCATCAGCAACGGCTATCGCAATGGCAAGAAAATCTGCAAATCTCAAACCATCCAAGTTCCGAAATCTGTTTCTTCGCGCAGCATACGTCAGTACGTCATGCACGAAGCGGAGGAACTGGAACACCGCTTCAAGTACGGCTTCAGTGAGGATGGCAGCACCACCTTTCAGGACTATGCGGAAAGCTGGCTGTCCCGGCAGAGCAAATACGCGCCCAGTACGCTGGCTTCCTATCGCCGACAACTGGAAGTGGTCTATCCATACATTGGAGCAATCCCCATGTGCAAACTGCGTCCGTTGGCGATTGAAAATATGCTCACCCAACTCCGCAAACGGAAGAACCGCAGCAGTCAGCCCATCCGCGAAACCACCGTTCAGCACTATCTGTCTGCCGTGTCCGCTGTGCTCAGCGACGCAAAACGTAATGAAATCATCCAGAAGAATCCCTCCCGCATGATCGACCTTCCCGCGGCCTCGCACACCGATCAACACATTCCTACTGTTGAAGAAGCGCAACATCTGCTGCAAGCCCTCGCCAGAGAGCTGCGGCATTTTCGTGTGTTCTATCTGCTGGCTATGGCTACCGGTTGCCGCCGCGGTGAGCTGTGCGCTCTGCGCTGGTCGGACTTCCGCACCAGCGGCAACAGCTTCATTCTTACCGTCAGCCGCTCCCGCAGTATCGTGGCGGGTAAAGGCGTAGTGGAGGGTAACACCAAAAACGGCCACAGCCGCCAGATCATTCTCTCACCTGCCCTGCGTGGCGTGCTGCTCAGTTACCGCTGGCGGCTGGCGCAAGAGGCGGCAAGGCATGGCAGAAAGCTCAGTCCGTATCTGTTCGTCAATTCGGACGGGGCTCTCATTCACCCCGATACATTTACCAAACGCCTACGGAAGATCTATGACGCCATCGGCTTTCCGCGGGAGTACCATCTGCACACCCTGCGGCACTACTTCGTGACATCGCTGCTGCACTGCGGCGTGGACAAACAGACGGTGGCAGACCTTGTCGGCCATGCGGACACCGGCTTTCTGGAGCGCACCTACTGCCACCCCCAGCAGGCGCAGAAGGAGCAGGCGGCAGACTCCATGCTCACCATGCTCCGTCCGGACGGCGAACAGATCTTCAATCTCGCCGCCGCCTGTTCTCCGAAGCAGCACAGCGCATGATTGTTGCTTTCGTAGAAATTCATTTTTCAAGAAAATTGTAATAGCTTTACCGCCGTGCTTGCGGTATGTTGTGCTTGCAAAATAAGCCTCAACTGTACCGGGGTCAAATGAAAGAGAGGTCATTTTTATGGCAAGCATCCGCAAGCGCGGCAGCAGCTATCTCATCGTGGTCTCCATGGGCTATGACTACAACGGCAAGCGCATCAACCCCCGGCAGAAAACCGTCCACCCGCCGGAGGAGCTGACGCCCAGGCAGGTCGAAAAATGGCTCAACGAGCAGGCTATCCTCTTTGAGCGGGAATGCCGTCACACGCCGCAGCCCGTCCAGCAACTCACGCTGGCAAAATACATCGACCTGTGGCTGACAGACATCGCCCCCGGCAAGCTGGCGAAGTCCACCATCCGCCGCGACCGGCAGGACATCGAGCGTATTCTTCCGGCGCTGGGTCACTACAAGCTCACCGAGCTGCGGCCGGAGCACTTCCGGAATTTCTACGCAGAACTGCGAAAAGTCATCCGTCCCGACACAAAAAAGCCACTCTCCGAGTACACCATTGAGGGCGTGCACGCTACGCTGTGCAGCATCCTCTCTGATGCCGTGGAGGGTGGCTTTCTTTCGCATAATCCGGCTTGGCGCACCTATCGTTACGCCGGACGCAAGTGCGAAAAGAAGATTGCGGACGAGGAAACGGCGCAGAGGATCATCGCCGCGCTGGAGGGCGAGAGCATCAAGTACGAAACCTACTTCAAGCTCATCATCGCCACGGGGATGCGGCGGGGCGAGTGCTGCGGTCTAAAGTGGTGCGACATTGATTGGGAGCAGCGTTCCATCCACATCTGCCGCAACGCGGTCAAGGTGCCGGACGAGGAGATCTTCGTCAAAGAACCCAAGACCCGCGCAGGCAACCGCTATGTGTACTTCTCCGCTGAGATGGAAAGTCTCCTGCGGGAGTACCGGCAGGAATGCGCATACATCACCGAAACCTATGACCAACGGGAGATGACAGATGATGACTTCCTGTTCCGCCGCCAGGGTACACGCCTGCCCATGACGCCTACCACCTTCACCTGGCGCTTTAAGTGCATCCTAAAAAAGAACGGCCTGCCGCAGGAGCTGAACGTCCATTCCCTCCGGCACACCGCCGCCAGTCTGATGATCGCGGGCGGTACAGATGTGGCCACGGTGGCGGGCATCCTCGGCCACAGCCAGCCCTCCACTACGCTGGATATCTACACCCACGCCTTTGACAAGAACAAAAAGGCCGCCAGCGCGGGACTGCAAGAGATGCTGGAGATTTGAATCACACATCCGCACACATATATCGAAGCTCACAAAACTGCATGGTTGAGATTGTTACATCTTCATGCTATAATTGATAAAATACCACACATTACCACTCCCATTCGTGCTTTGATTAATGTGTAAGGTGGGTGGATATTATGCGCATGAGCGAAGCAGAGTTTCTGAACCGATTGAACAAGGCATTCCCGGAGAAGGTGATATTTGCTGAACAATCTCGCCTTAGCGAATATTTGTCGTTGTTTGTGGAAATCCGCAGATACGCAAGAGGTGCTGGTGTATCATCTGTTCAATGGCTTACCGGCAGAGGCTTTATTTGGAAAGAAACAGGGTATATCGAACCCGATATGCACAGTGGAGATACATGCGGACCGTCTCCCGATTATACAGCTTTTGAACTGGCCGACTATGTGTTTCGAACCTATCCATTAGCCGGAGAGTACCAGTTGACCGATGCGGAAGACGCACTGCTCTATCAATCCGCAAGCGAAACCGTCAAGAAAGTGTTGATAGATGGAGGACGCACTTCCGTAAGAGAGGACGCTGTACTCGTACTTGAAACAATAAACCTGTTGAAGGGTTGGTCCTCAGAATTAGCAGATGAGGAGACTTCCGGGTCTCTTTGGAATTATATTTTCCTTCAATACGGATTTAATCCGGAAAATTCTGAGGCCGCAGCCAATAGATTATATAATTATTTCAGAGGTGCAATCAAAGGTACACTGGCACACTACAAGCGTTTTTTCGCACCTGAGGGAACGCAGCGATATTACACCTCTCTGCTGCTCCATGCTCTGGCACCAAAGCAAAGCATAGAATCTCTCTACTCCATTCTATTTGATTTTTATGTGAAAAACTTAGATTTTCAATATGTAACGGAGGATATCAGCTACAAAGTATTTACGAAAGGCATGCGTGCGCGTTGGGATTCCCGCATTGCCAAGAATGATGAACTGCAATTAAGGGCAGATGCCATATTTTCCGGTTTGCAGACATTGTTTAAGGAACGTCCCGGATATATGGCAGTTCTCTGTGACTCCATCGTAAAAAAGATGGACGCAATTCTCCGGAACGAAAACACTGACCTAATTGATCCCGACCGAAATTATTGGGATACTATCCTCGTCGAATGGTATCAAAGGAAAAGCAGCACCGAACGGGTACAGGCACAGGGGGAACAACGGCAGCGGAAAACAGAATATGTTGCAACAACGACAGACCGCATCTATGCTCAATATACGATGGAGCATTCCTCCGTTGGCATAGCAATACCTAAAATCCGCTTGTCTAAGGTGGCGCAGCAACGTCCTGTAATTAAAATCTACCAAAGTGAAATTTGTATCTATAACGCCGAACTTTCGGTCACTGGGGATGAATTGTGCTTAACAACAAGAAGTCTCTTCATTCCGTTTGAAGAAATGTCGTATGATTTTTCAAACACACCGGCTATACGGGTAGAGATCCACTATGACGGAGAGCTTCTCTATAATTCGGCTGAAAAGCTATATCGCCAATATATCTTGTTGGATGCATCGGGGGCTGAAAGAACTCCCCACTGTGGAACAATTTACTTGTTTGCCAGCAACTTGCAGGAAGTAACCTTTCCCGATGATACAGACGGAATATATAGCTACCCATATCCGGGGCAACTGTATCGCATAAATTTGGACGAGGTGTCATCAGCTGCCATTGATGGCCGAGAGATCTTCGTATGCGCATCGACTGCGGCACAGTTCCGCCATCATACCTCCCTGCGTAAAGCGGTCTCTGCCCAAGTAATCCATCAGGGTGTATCCTTCGATATTTTTCCTGCCCCCTTCCAGCTTTTTATCGTTCTCCCCGAGGGAGAAAAAAGCATACGATACCAATTCTCCATCGACGGAATGCGTCACAATGCAGATGCTTTCTGTGGTGGCGGAAATGAATTGGAAATTCTATCAGAAAATGATGGCCTTTGCCACTGTGTCCGTATAATCGACCTTGCTACTGACTTGGTAAAATATGAATTCAATTACATAGTTCTTGCAGATTTCAATGTTACTTTAAACGCACCCATCTACTATGCAGACGGATCACAAGTAACTGCCAATATTTCCTTTGCCGCCAAGCAGTTCCATTATTCCCCGGTCTTAGAAGATACCTCTGACAGTATAATCGTCCCCGTTTCCGGAATGGCTTGGCAGCTTGAACTGTACATTCCTTTGGTTCACTGCACGTTGATGGGGCATAATGCATTCAAGTTTCCGGGTATGATTTGGCACAAATCCATTCTGCACGACGAATTCGTAAAGCTGGAGTTGCCGGAGGGATGGAGTGGACAGCTCATGCTTGGTATAAGCCCTGTTCCAGAGGTGAGTCCTTCCTATTTCGAACTTGGCAATACGCTCCGTGCGATAACGGCGCCGCAGGCAGAGTATGATCTGTGGATTTCTCTGGAGAATATAGCAGGAAATCATATAAACCGAAAAATTACCACCATCGCCTGTAAGCCCACCTTTGCTGCTCCGCCAATCGAAGTAATTGACAGCACCCTGCACTGGCAACCGGAGGGCAACTATGTTGGCGATCCCGAAAGCACCTTTCAAGTCGAAGTCCAACGCCCCGGCGGAAGTATCGACACTTATGCGACATCAACAGAAAGCACCGCCCTTGCCAACACCAGTTCCTACGCCTTGGGAAACTATTCTTATCAAGTTTTCCTAAAAAAGAAAAGCCTGTTTTCCGGCGGAATGAATGAACTTATTTTCAAGGGTTCATATTGCGTTGGAAATCCACTCGAATGGCTTTATGACGGGAAAGAGCTTATTATAGGAGATGCGCTCTACTGGGATTTTGAGACAGAGACCCTGAAAGCGTTGCTTATGAAGTACGGATGCGGAATCCTGACAAATTTGGACTACCAAGGGACAACTGTCGCATCTGGTGAAACAATGCCCGCACCGTGCTATTCGGCAACGCTATCCTTTATTAACAGTACAGGGCGACGCATCCCGTTTAACTCCAAGCCGTCAAATGACTTTGAATTGGTCAACCCTGTTAAGGTTTGGATTGTCAACGAACACTTGCTGATCCTACGGTGCACAACGGAGGATGCAGTATATGTTGACAAGGATTTTTCTACAATAGTCAATCGTAATCCGGCCACTTATATGAGCAAAGCTGAACAGCATCATCGATTAAAGACACCCGACTATTTCAAGTACAGCATTAGAGAGGGCTACCAATATGTTTGATCCCATCAAGGCTTCTAAGGAAATCAAAGATAGCTATATTGATTATATCACGACCACTTTTGATATGGCTGACACCGATTATGAGCGAGAATTTCGGAAAGAGTTGCAGACGGACGGTATGGTAGCCAGCGGGCCATTTCTTGATATTGGCGGCTCCTATGAAACAGGGCATACATTGCGGGAATTGATCCAAGCACAAAAAGCGAGTGTCTTGTTTGAAAGGCTGGAGCCTGTTGCAGAAAAAGAGCGCGAGCTAAAGCTGGACAGGCCTCTTTATCAGCATCAGGAAACAGCCATGCTGAAAGCGGACAAAGGGGAAAATCTGGTCGTTACGACAGGAACAGGTTCTGGTAAAACAGAGAGTTTTTTGCTGCCCATCATCAATCATCTATTGCGGGAGCAGGAAGCCGGAACTCTTTCCGCCGGTGTCCGTGCAATCATCATTTATCCGATGAATGCGCTGGCCAATGACCAGATGAAGCGTATGCGCGCTCTTTTCAAGAATTACCCTCAGATATGCTACGGTGTTTACAATGGCAATACCGAGCATACACAGTCCAAGGCGCTGGCAGAGTACCACCGCACCTACCACGATGAAGCTGGGGAGCCGATAGACCCTGCCCCCAATGAAATCATCTCTCGTGAGGTCATGCAGGAGCGGCCTCCCCATATTCTTATAACCAACTATTCCATGCTGGAATACATGATGCTGCGGCCAAAGGATGACGCGGTATTTTCCGGTGCCAAGTTAAAATTTATTGTTTTAGACGAAGCACACATCTACAAAGGTGCAACAGGCATGGAGACCTCCCTGCTGATGCGCCGACTCCGGGCGAGGATCAGCGAACCCGATAGTGTTCAATACATTCTGACAAGTGCAACACTTGGTGGGCCTGATGCAGATGGTGATATCCTGAGCTTTGCTGAAAAGCTATGTGGTGTTGCATTCCAACGCTCTGGAATTATTCGTTCCACAGAAAAGCGACCTGCCATGGAAGATTTTTTGGACTTTGCACCAGCACTTTTTGAGGAACTGCAAAGAAGTCCTGATATTTCTCCCGTGTTAGCCCGCTATCACGCTGACTTCGCTCCGGGAGGGAGCGAGGGTGAAAAACTCTATGCGCTTTTCTTGCATTCCCGGCTGTTTGCTTTGCTTCGGAAGGTCGCACACCAGCCAATTACGGTCGCACAGCTACGTCAGGCCCTGTCCGAAATATGCCCTATGACAAATGAACAGGTCATATCCTTCATTGCAGTCTGTGCTCGCGCCGAAAAAGATGGCGCAAATCTGATCAAACCCCGCTATCACTTTTTTGTGCGAGCCTTAGAGGGGGCATATATCACACTCGCTTCTCCGAAGCACCTGTTTTTACATCGGAAGCACTCGTTTACAAGCGAAAACAACAAAACCGATGCCGCGGTATTCGAGGCCGCTGTCTGCACAGATTGTGGAAGAATGGCTATTGTCGGCAGAGAAGAAGGCGGAGCTTTACGCCCATCAGCGCGGAAGGGGCTGGACGACCCTTCCGACTTCTACTACCTTAAGGACAGCGCAGAAGATGTACTGATTGACGAGGAAGATTGTGCAGATGACGCCACAAACGATTTTGTCATTTGCTCGGTTTGCGGGGCTATCTCTACGGAAGCAGACACAAAATTTAAGCCACTATGTGAACACAGCGAATCTAACTATCGCAAGCTTCGCAAAATAGAACAACACAAAAACCATGTTGCCAGATGCCCTGCCTGCGGCTTTGGTTCGTTCCGCCGCTTCTATTTGGGAAGCGAAGCAGCCACCGCTGTATTGGGAACCGAGCTTTTCGAGCAACTTCCCAACGAGGAAGTCACCATAACATCAGCACTAAAGGAAAATCAAAATTCTGGTCGGCGCAGCATCTTCGCTGGCACAGCGCAACCACAGCAAATACGTAAAAAGCTGATGCGACAGTTTCTTTGCTTCTCTGACAGCCGAAGTGAAGCGGCGTTTTTCGCCTCCTACATGGAGCGTTCCTATGATGAATTTTTGCGTAGACGAGGTATTTGGCACATTGCGGAGAAATATCGCAATAGCGGCATAGAAAAAGTAAGCGTATTTCAATTCGCCGATGAACTCAGCCGCTATTTTGAAAACAACAGATCTTTTGCCGAGTGGGATGCTGGCGAAAATCAAGATGTGGGTAAGTTATCTGCTGCGAGCCGCAGTAATGCGTGGGTGGCGATTCTGAATGAAATGTTCAATGCCCGCCGCGGCACCAGCCTTGTGTCAATGGGTGTACTTTCTTTTGCATACAGGCGAAACGCTCAGGTAGCTACGGCGTTTCAGGGCGACCCGTATAACCTCTCATCACAGGATGCCATTGCCCTGCTCGAACTTCTGACACAAGACGCGGTATTCTCCGGTTCCGTCGATGCGGGAAAGGAATACACGCTGACAGCTGCTGAACGCGAGTATATTTTCTTTACGCCCTCGGCAAAGAAGTTGGTATTGCTGCGTACAGGAGACTCCGCAAAGCAAAGCTGGATCTCCGGGTGGCGTGGTCGAAAGCGTCCCAACGGGAATTATTATCCCAACAGTCGACTCGTGCGGCTGACGCGGGCATTGGGTATTTCCGATGATGAAGCGGACGCCATTTTGGAAGATTATTGGACTAATGTGTTCAAAGCGGAAACGGAGGAATTTGTACTCGATGCGAACGATTTTGATATTTGCATCGGCGGAACGGAGGGCGCGAAATTTTACCGTTGCAAGAAATGTGGTCGGGTCACACCGTATAATGTAAAAAAACATTGTGCTTCCGTAAAATGCGCAGGAATGTTGGAACCCTGTGATCCTCTAAAGGATTCTGCCATGAACCACTACGCCCGTCTTTATAGCAGCAGTCACTCTGAACCGTTATATATCAAGGAGCATACGGCGCAACTTGCAAAGGATCAGCAAACACGGTATCAAGAAGCCTTCGTACAAAAGAAGATCAATGCGCTCAGCTGCTCTACGACTTTCGAAATGGGTGTTGATGTGGGCAGTCTGGAAACCGTGTATATGCGTGATGTCCCGCCCAGCCCATCCAATTATGTGCAGAGGGCAGGCCGTGCCGGTCGAGCAAAGCATTCTGCGGCATTTGTTATGACCTATGCGAAATTATCCTCTCACGACTTTACATATTATGACGACCCGACGGCCATGATCAGCGGAAAGATCAAAGCCCCAATTTTCGAAATTGAGAACGAAAAGATACTAAATCGCCATATTTTTGCTGTAGCTCTGAGTTCCTTCTTCGCACAGCATAAGGAAGTCTATGCAGGTGATAACCAAACTGTCTTGTTGAATGAAGGCGGCTATGAGCTGCTGAAGGAGTACTTGAATACACAGCCGGAAAATCTCCGACAACTCTTACTGCGCTCGATTCCGACAAAAATGCATCAGCGACTTGGGATTGCTGATTTCGGTTGGATAAATCGACTTTGCGGAGAGAATGGTGTTCTTGAAATCGCCGTACAGGATTTCCGCGGAACAGTAGCGGAAATGGAAAAAGAACTGTTGGCTTGCCGCCGCAGGCACGACGATGAAGCTGCCGGTGTCTGGAGCCGCACCCTTAGAAATTTCAGGTGCAGCAAGGATGACAACGCTGGGAAAAAGAGTCTTATCGGTTTTTTGGTTCGAAATAATGTACTTCCCAAGTACGGTTTCCCCGTGGATACCGTTGAGTTGATTCCGGACATCAATGCCGTAGGACGCGGAAGGGCTTTGCAATTAGCCAGAGACCTACAAATGGCCATCGCAGAGTACGCTCCCGGTGCAGAGGTCGTGGCAGATGGAAAAATGTATGTCAGCCGCTATATTCGCAAAATGCCGGGCAAAAATGCGGATACCGCATGGGAGAAAGGCTTCTACTGCCCCAAGTGTCCTACTTGCGGCCAGCCAAACTTCACTAAAGATCCTGTTACTGGCGGCGGTCGCGAATGCGTTTCCTGCCATACACCCATCAAACGCCTGTCTTGGAGAAAAACGTTGGAACCGCGCATGGGATTCTGTGCAGAAAAAGACGCCAGACCTGTTCCTATGCACCGCCCCGAACACGATTTTAAAACAGACGATTACTACATTGGAGACCCGCATCGTAATCTAATCGCCAAGCAAATATTTGAAGTAAACGGTCAAGCTTTGCAAATTGAATCTACTTCAAATGACTCTCTCGTAGTCATTGGCCAGACTGATTACAAGGTTTGTCCTGATTGCGGATATGCAAGCGAAATCGGAATCCCCCTTGAGCACAAGAACTCCAGAGGATACCGTTGTGTCAATAAAGAGGGCAACTCGACAGAATACCGTTTGTCGCATGATTTCAAGACAGATGTGGCAAAAATCACCTTTGTGACACAAGAGGCGGCAGATATAAATGTGATGCTGTCAGTACTCTATGCCCTGTTAGAGGGATTGTCACGCGAGATGGGGATAGAGCGCACCGACATCAAAGGATGTTTGTTCTACACATCTGTGGATGGGTGTATGATCTTTTCTGTAGTTCTATATGATGCAGTCGCTGGTGGTGCAGGCCATGTTCGCAGAATTGTGACAGCGGACGGACAAGCATTCCAACGAGTCCTCGCAAAAGCAATTTCCGTTGTAGACAACTGTGATTGCGACTCGTCTTGCTACAGATGCCTAAGAAATTACTACAACCAAAAAATCCACGACAATCTGAATCGAAACCAAGCTTCCGCGTTTTTACACCAGTGGGTGGGAAACATGAACCCATTACCGGTGGAAACAATTGAATAAAATATTTTCCCCCTGCCATGGCAGGGGGAAAATATTTTGGTACGCCCGACTGGATTCGAACCAGCGGCCTACAGAGTCGGAGTCTGTCACTCTATCCAACTGAGCTACGGGCGCATATTTGGTTGTGGGTTTCTGCGATAGTCGTCAAATAGTAGTCAACGACCACCCATTTTTTCTCTGCCGTTCCCGCAAACGCAGGTGCGGCAAGGCTTTGCGCCATATCTCAACTGGAGATGCCTGAAATGTCGGAGTCTGTCACTCTATCCAGCTGAGCTACGGGCGCATATTCGGTTGTCGCTTACAGCTTTACTACTATACCACCTTCGGGCGGCAATGTAAAGAAAATTTTTTGCTTTCAGATTGTTAAAAAAGTTGACAAGTTGGTAAACTTGTTGTAAAATGACAACAACATGAAGGCGCCATGCGCCATACTCCATTCTGAAGGAGGATAACCTGTGAAAAAACAAAAGATTTCTGATGCTGTTATCCACCGCCTCCCCCGCTATTACCGGTATTTAGACGACCTGTACAACAAGGGCGTGGTGCGCATCAGCTCCAATTCTCTGGGCGCTAAAATGGACATCACCGCCTCCCAGATCCGGCAGGATCTCAGCTGCTTCGGCGAGTTCGGACAGCAGGGATACGGCTATAACGTGGCAGAGCTGCGGGCGGAGATCGGCCACATTCTCGGCATCGACAGCGGGCACCGCATCATCGTCGTCGGCGTGGGGCATCTTGGTCATGCGCTGCTGCAAAACTTCGACTTTGAAAAGGTAGGCTTCCGCATCGACTCCGCGTTCGACGTCTCCCCTGCGCTGATCGGAACGGAGATCCGCGGTGTGACCGTCCACTCCATGGACGAGCTGGAGGACTATGTGGCCAGCTACCATCCCAACGTGGCGGTGCTGACCGTGCCGCAGAGCGTGGCGCAGCCGCTGGCCGACCGGCTGATCGGTCTGGGCGTCCGGGGCTTCTGGAACTTCACCAACGTGGAGCTGTCCACCAAGGAGGACGGCGTTTTCTTCGAGGACATCCACTTTGTGGACACCCTGCTGACACTCAGCTATCGTATCTCCCAGCCCTGAGGAACACTTTTCCTGCGGCGGCATACTATGAGAATGAGACCGGACGGCGGTCAAATTTTCATAGGAGGTTACGATATGTGTAATCAGAATTCCTGCTTTGGCGGCAGCAGCTGCTGCTGGATCATCATTGCGATCATCCTGCTGTTCCTGTTCTGCGGCAACGGCTGCGGCAGCAACTGCGGCTGCGGCGGCAACAACGGCGGCTGCGGGTGCGGCTGCTGATCGGCTCGCACAATAGCTGTGCCCCCGCCCTTCGGCGGGGGCTTTTTCCTGTAGGAACATCCGCAAAACGGCGCGTTTTGCGGGAGAAAGAGGTGCAATATGGACATTTCCGGACTGCGTGCGGCCTACGAGGGTCACACCCCCACGCTGATGGGCGAACGGGGCGGCTCGGCGGTGCTGGTGCCGTTGGTTCGCCAGAACGGTGAATACTGCCTGCTGTACGAGATACGCTCCGCCGCGGTACGTCAGCCGGGCGAGGTCTGCTTCCCCGGCGGCAAGCGGGAACCGGGCGAGACGGCCATCCAGTGCGCCCTGCGGGAGACGCGGGAGGAGCTGGGCATCCCGGAGAGCGCCGTGACCGTCATCGGTGAGATGGACTTCCTGTACATCCGGGCGGGCAGCCTGCTGCGCCCTGTGCTGGGCGAGGTCGACCCGGCGGCGGTGGCGGCCATGCGCCCGGCGCCGGAGGAGGTGGCGGACACGTTCCTGCTGCCCCTGCGGGAGCTGCGGGCGCACCCGCCGGAGGTGTACGCCTACCAGCAGCCGGTGGCGATACCGGACTTCCCCTACGCGGACGCCGGTGTGGCGGCAGACTACCCGTGGCGTCCCTGCCGGATAGAGGTGCCGGTGTACCGGGGGCTGCCCCACCCGCTGTGGGGCATCACCGCCCGCATCACCATGGACGTGGTGGACAAGCTGTAACGTCTGCCACGGCATCCCCGGTGCCCCGTTTCCCTGTCATTCCGAGCCAGTGCGCGCCGCGGAGCAAGTGCCCTTGGGGTACACACTGGCGTGGGAATCCGTTTTCCGGCGCGGCGCTGCCGCGCTGACGGGACGTCGGGACGCCGTCCCCTACGCCAACAAACCAGCGGCAGCCTTTCGGCCGCCGCTATTTTTTACACTATTTTTAACAAGAAAGTATTTGTTGACGTGTTATACGTTGTATAATATGCTAATATTGTGTCAGGAGCCGCTCCACCGGGCGGCAGGAACAGGAAGCAGTCTGAAACTGAGAGGAAATAATCTTATGAAAGCAAAGCTCACATTTTACTTAGCTCTTGTAATCGCCGGGAGCGCATTGCTGGGCGTCGGGGAATTTTTCACCATAGCCGGAATGATCCTGACGGCGCTGGGACTTTTCCTGCTGCTCCTGGAAGCCATCAAGGAGTAACCGCAAAACTGCGCCGGTTCAGAAAACGACTGATACCCTTCATCCGCAGTCGGAAGAAGAACAGCGGCAACGACAACGCCGCATAGCTGCAAGACGGGGCGGTGGAATCGCCGCCCCGTCAGCTTGTCAAAAAAGTCCGTTCGGACTTTTTTGACAAGCTGAGGCAAAATCG
>ENA-UOJS01000849-UOJS01000849.1-human-gut-metagenome-genome-assembly--contig:-C74-NODE-849-length-29427-cov-6.345193_pt1 | contig 29427 bp, 29 predicted proteins | sample MGYA00242355_ERZ723902 | MGnify/ENA metagenome assembly ERZ723902
AGTGTTTCTAATTCAGAGTTATTCATTGGTTTACTCCCACGTTAATTGCCGCCATTGCGCTTTGGGCAATATCCATGTCTTGTTCAACGCTACCGCCGCTGATGCCAAGCCCGCCAAGCAATTTTCCGTCACGCCAGAGGGGGAAGCCGCCACCAAAAGTGACGACTTTGCCTTGCATATGGCTTTCGAGCCCGTAAAGCGGCGCGCCGGGTTGCACGGTATCAGCAAGTTTGTGGGTTGCCGTTTTCATCGCCACGGCGGTCCAGGCTTTTTTCGGTGCCAGTTCACTGCTGACCAACAGGGCATCAGGCATCCGCCAGGTAACACTTTCTGTTCCGTTGGCATCAACAATGCTGATGACAACGGGAATATGCAGTTCATCTGCGCGCATTGCCGCACTACGAATGAGCTGGTGAAGATCCTGAAAAGTGAGCGGCATTGTGCGTTCCTTCAATGCTGGTGTGTGGTTGGCTTCGTGATAACGTTTTGTGATTTCCTGAATCATCAGGTTTTGATGAGCAACATTGTCCTCCACGCGGGCGAGGGCATACAGGCAATCGGAAAGTCGGTTGATATAGTGCAGCAAAACATTCCGGACGATGGTTTCCGTTGTCAGTTCAACCAGACGTCTTTCAGCCCGTCGAGCCACCGTGCGGGCGAAATGCATGCGGCTTGCGGCTTCACATCGACCAGGCAGAATGAAGCTGTGAACTGGAGGGACGGCGTTCATTGCGCTATCGATCGCGTTTTCCAGCGCGGCAATTTCTTCCGTACCGATGTAACGCAGCTGCGCTGACGGCTGTTCGCTTTCACTGGCGAGTTCAGCGCTAAACCAAAATATCTGTTGTTGAATGGCTTCCAGTAAGATGCGATGGCTTTCGATGGCGGTGGCGCAATAACACAGACTGAGTGTCGCGTTCAGTTCATCCAGCGTGCCATAGGTTTCGACACGTAGATGAGTTTTGCTGACGCGCTGTCCGGTAAATAAAGACGTACTTCCTGAATCACCTGTTCGGGTATAAATTGCCATCTTTCAACTCCTTAGCGCGAAAGCGTATCGACAATGCCGACCACTGCCAGGTCGATGGCTTCGTTAGGGCCGGAAAAAACATGTCTGGCGCTGGAACCACTGCTGAGGAGTACCAATTCACCAACGCCTGCGCCGACTGAATCAACGGCAACTTCGTCGCCGGTTAATGGCGTGAGAGGCAGTTCGCCGTCAGCACTGACCCGGCGAACCAGCAGCAGTTTTTTCCCGATCAGAGAAGGTGATTTTTGCGTGGATACTACCGCGCCAGTGACTCGAGCCAGATGCATAGGTTACTCCTGCCTGATTAACTGAATATTTCGGGTAATTGCCGCTTCACGAGCCAGTGCGGTCACACAACATTTTCGCTGTAACACCAGTATTCCCGAGCTTAACTGTGCAATATCGGCATAACTTAAAAGTCGATCACGATGAAGGTAGATCGGTTGCCCTTGCTCGTCGCACCAGCTTAGCGGTAGACGGGCGAGAGTCTTCAATTCAATGGCGTTCAGGAAATGACACTGCAACGACAATTGAATGTGCAATCCCCAGGCTAACGCTTCGTGTATCTGAATTGCTGCTCGATCTGACGTTTCGTTCCCCGCAAGTTGTCGTAGCAGCGGCAGATCGACATATCGGATTTGTAATGATGCATACTGATGAACTATCTCTTGAACGCTGGCGTCTCGCAGTTGAAAAACAGTCAGCACGAGTGTTTTTCCCGCACGTTGTTTAAGGCGAAAAACCACTTCGTCAACAATACGTTGCATCAGCATGTTATTCATGGCACTGACACCAGTGTGGCAAAAACGTCAGGGCTATCAGCCCCTGCGGCGTTGGCTTCATCGGTATCAATATGCATTTCAAGACGCATATCCGGAGAGACGCGAACAGCGACGTTTTCGAATATCAGTCGTCGCTCATCACCTTTAATGGCAACCGCCACTTTATCGCCATGCGTAACGCCATAAATCAGGGCATCCAGCGGAGACATATGAATATGCCGTTGTGCGACAATGACGCCAGATGTGATCTCCAGTTCCGCAAATGGGCTTATCAAACGAATCCCTGGAGTGCCGCTGAGATCGCCTGACATGCGTAGCGGAGCGGTGATCCCTAACGTTCTGGCGTCCGTACGGGAAATTTCCACCTGGCTTGCATTGCGTAGCGGCCCCAACAAGCGAACGTTGTGCAATTTACCTTTTGGTCCCTCCAGCGTAACAACCTGTTCAGCAGCGAATTGGCCAGGTTGCATTAACGGCTTTTTCTCGCTAATCGGTTGTTCAGGAAAAAGACGCAAATAATCCGCTGTTGAAAGATGAATATGACGACTGGAAACACCCAGAGGGATAGGGCGCTCGCGCATCTCATCCAGAATCTGGCTCACTGTTTCCTGCAAGGTTTGTTTATCCACTGTTACTCCCCTCGCTTATTGGCGTGCAGGCAAAGTGAGCGGGGCTCACCTTTTTGCCGCTGACATGCCGGGTCAAGACACAAATTACAACTGATAATCTCTGAGATGACGGTTGTTGCTGGTGTTTCGCTTGTTTCAACCGTCATAGTCAATGCTTCAGTTGTGTGGGGCAGAATGCCGTCTCCCGGACGGGCAATCACTTTGTGTGCGACGAGGCCATTTTGCTGTCCGGCGAAACTGGCTCCCGTCGCGATCGCCGCATTAACCGAGGCGACGTCACCGGTGATTTTGATGAGCGTCCAGCCTGAGCCATTGGTCTTCTCAAGGCCAACCAGCGTGATGGACGCGGCTTTTGCCATAGCATCTGCGCAACTGATGGCGAGTGCCAGACCACTGACTTCAAGTAATCCCAGTGATTGCTTCACGCTGTGCTCCTTAGCGAATGGGGTTATGCTGATTTAGGTAAAATAGCCTCAACATCACTGTGTGGGCGCGGGATGACATGGCAGGATTTCACTTCGCCAACGGCGCTTGCGGCGGCGCTTCCTGCATCAACGGCGGCTTTTACTGCGCCAACATCGCCACGGACCATCACCGTAATCAGACCCGAACCAATCTTTTCATAGCCAACCAGCTGCACGTTGGCGGATTTAACCATGGCATCTGCAGCTTCAATTGCGCCAACTAACCCTTTTGTTTCAACCAGTCCTAGTGCGTTGTTCATACTGCGTTTCTCCTGTGGATTATGAGTGGAGTTCCCGGAAGGGAATCCCTTTTACCAGGCGGGCAGCGTTAGTGCCGATGCTGCGCCTGGCATGGTTATCTTGTTGATACATCAGCGTAAACAGTGGCGCTGATGCCGGTAAGTTTTTGTAATGCACAATCAGTTTTTCCTGATCGCAGGCAATGCCAACCAACAGGGGAGATTGACGAGCAGCCAGCCAGGCGCTATCGATAACTTCACCTGACGGAATGTGTTGAATGCGAAAGGGAATACCTTCCTCTTCAATGCCAAGAAGCACTTCATCCCATGTAGTGATACAGTCACCGATCTCCATGACAACGATGGCTGGTGCACGCTCTTTACTTTCCATGAATCGACTCCTTGTGCCAGGCGATGAGGAGCCCAGTAGCTACCGCATTGCGCGGACCTTCGCTACCACGGATATTCCCCCGCCCGGCGACCAGTCGATAATGTGCCAGCGCGTCGGTGACCAATTGCGGTACTTCGAAATCCAGCGAAGAACCACCCACCAGAACGACGAACGGAATGTCGCGAATATTTCCGGCAGGGCTTACCTGACGTAGCGCGCGCAGGGCATTAGTTACGAAGACACGCTCTTTCGCACTACGACGGACAGCACGTACTTTTTCCAGCGTCAAATCACCGGGAATAGGCACCAGTTCGTCAGGTTTCACCACACAAACGCGGGCAAATACATGAGGGGATAGGGGAGTAGGGAAGAACTGAACGCTGCCATCTTCATGGCGTAAGTGGAACAGGCTTTCTACTTTTGCCAACGGGTACTTTTTGATTTCTTCTGCCAGATAACGATCATTTAAGCCCAGCTCACGAGCGATAATCATCGTTACCATGTCGCCCGCTCCCGCAAGGTGAGTGGCAACTATTTCCCCTTTCTGATTGATGATGGAGGCATCGGTAGAGCCTGCACCTAAGTCCAGAATTGCCAGTGGACGTGTCGTTCCAGGGGTAGTCAAGGCCCCCTGAATGGCGGCTTCTGCTTCTGCGCCTCCGACCTGAACATCAACATGCAGTTTTTGCTTAATTTCACTGGCGATCATCGCCATTTGCAGACGGTCGGATTTCACCATAGAGGCAATACCCACAGCCTGTTCCAGTGAAAATTCACCTGCCAGACCACCGGTTACGTTGACGGGGACAGAGGTATCTATCGCCAGCAAATCCTGAATAAAAATTTCGTGGCTGGGTTTGTTGGTCAGTTCAGCCATAGTCTGGCGAACATGTTCCAGCATTCCGCCGATGTTGGAGCCAGGTTCTCCCGTCACGTTTTCCAGTTTTGGGCACTCACCGACCGCTTTCATAATGGCATCGGCACCAGCAGCTACATCAACCCGCGTTGTGCGCCCGGCAGAAAGCAGTTCGATATTTCCGGCGGGTATCGAACGGGCTTTAACGTCGCCAGAAGGCGTTTTCACTACCACTGCTGAACGGTTGCCGATTAGCGCCCGCGCGACAGGAACAATATTTTTAGTCTCTTCAGCATTGAGGGCGAAAACGGTGGCAATCCCATACGGGTTAGACAGGGTTTCGATAACTTTCCCGGGAACGGCAACTTCAATTGCAGCCAGCATGCCGAGCGGAATACGATCGATGTAGAGGACTTCATCAACAATAGGTAGAGGAATTTCCAGGCGGTTATTGACCAGTACGCCATCGTCGCGTTGCAGAATAACGCCAGTCAGCTGATATCCGGCTCGTACGGAGGCGTTTATCATCGTTGCGATATCAGCAAAATCAAATGCCGATGACACCACCAGAATGTAGGGTGTGTCCGCCGGGCATGTTAATAACTCTTGCGGAGTGATGGTGAGCCCTACGCCCAGCCCCACTCCGCCCGGAGTTTTCGGGTTGTGACCGATCATGGTTGATTCGGTGATGATAGTTTCAGTGATGGTTTCCATCGCCACATCACCAATGACCGGAGTTGCTTCGTTGATACGAATAAGCGAAATATCGCTAACATTGATGCCGACTTTTTTCGTTGCCTGTGCGAGCGCCTCCTGAATACCATGGACGTTACGCAACGTACCTTTAATTCCGGTGGTTTCCGCCAGGGCGCTACTCACGAGCGACAACTCTCCAGTTGCACTGAGCGTTGCCAGCGCAACCTCTGTTGATGAGTTGCCGATATCAATGCCTGCTATATATCGCATAGTTCGTCCTTAATCGTCGCCTTTCAGTTTTTTGCGCTCGACATAAAGTTCCGCAGCTTCACGGACAAATGCAGCACAAATTTGGGCCTGATAACGCCGTTCAAGATCGTCAGCAATGGCAATAAGTTCTTGCTTAGTCGAACGATAAGGGCGTAACGCATTGTAGATTTCGAGGATGCGATCATCCGGTACTGAGGTAAGCTCAGCGGCGCGTTCAAAATTCATCGCCAGGCGATCACGACCAGCATCTCTGGCAATCGCGGCCTGAATACGCAATGTTTCAGGGGTAATGCGCATATCCTGGGCGGTGACGTTATCGCTGAGCACATTTTCCAGAGTGAAATCGTCGAGCGTTTTATTGGTTGCTGTTTTAACCCATTCCGGATGTTTATTTGCCAGCGGGTAATCCGTCACTTTGGCGCTCTGTATTGACGCGCTGGGGACCGCAGAAACAGGAGCTGCATCCTGTAAACTGTTCATGCGGTTCAACACGTCCCTGACCATCGACTCAATTGCATCGGTATTCATGAAGGTTTCCTTTGTTAAAACGTCACGCGCAGTTCTTGCGGTTTTTTGCCAGTGACCACGTACTTCGTCTCTTTGATATGCAAAATGGCTGATTTGGCCTGGTATTTCGGTCGCGCCATTTGATCGTTGAGGGTCGGAACTGGTTGTGGAGACTCGCGCTTCGCATAACGCGCGGCGTTTTTGCCAATCTGACGATAAGTATCCAGCGTCAACAAAGGCGCTTGTGGGAAAAGTTCCAGGTTAGACAAGGGAGGAAGTCCCTGCTGGTGGATAACCGTTGTGCCTTTCGACTGAATACCGATAGCAATACCTGAACCACTAAGACGATCTCCTTCGACTGCTACGAATGCGACATCGGACGATTTAAAGCAGCGAATCACACGGGCTTTAATGCCTTCTTCTTCGATACCGGCAATCACTTCGCGCAAAATGTTTTTATGCGGAATACCGATGATATTGACGGTTTGCGCCAGGCCGAACGCCGGGCCTACAGCAATAATGACTTCATCTTGCTGAGTGCCTTGTTGGGCTTCGCCAATTTCGGTCAGAAAATTTTCGGTATCTGGCACTGAAGAGACAGTTGCAGAGACAGGTGCGCGAAATGAAACGGACTTGTCGCTGGTTTGCATTTCTGCCAGCACGTCTTCGATAATCTGACGCAGTAATTTTTCGTTAATTTCCATTTCTCACCCTTAGTCAATTTCGTTGGGATCAAGTGCACCGGGAATATTTTTGATCTCTTCCCAGCGTTCCCCTTGCAGGCGGTAACCTGTAGCTGGTCCGGCGTAATCATTGACGTCATTGACCGCAGAGAGCACTTGTCCGTCATCGACGATGATGGCTGAGGTATGGAGATAATCGCCGGTCAGTTTTGCTTTTTGCATGTTGAGCATGTCCTGGGCGACATCGGTAAAACCGCCTTGCGCCAGGGCTTTCACCACTTCCAGGCTGTTACGGTTTTTATGGATAATCTCCTGGGCGAACTTGATGTCTTCCACAATATTGCGCTCAGGCATATCTTTCGAACCGTGGGCATAGGTTGCCGCTTCGACTTCTTCATCGGTAATTGGCGGTAGTCCCATACCGGCAAAGACAGCCTGTAAAGCGCGAGCGGCTTTATTGCGGATTGCGATAACATCTTCTTCGCGTACTGGTCGCAGCCCGCCATCAACCTTCAGGTCACGCTGAATGACGTTGTAATCATCGAAGTCTTCAGCATCTTCGTTTGAACCAGCAAACATGTTGTCGTAGTTCGGCACAGCGGAAAAACCGGAAGAGATAAAGTCGGTACCTGGCAGAAATTGCATCAGGAAACGTGCGGTACGGCGCATATCCGAGTGGGTAAAGGTCTGGTCATTACTGGAGGCGCATTCCAGATCCAGCGATGAGCAAATTAAGTTTTCCGCTAATACTGCGCGGATGCCTGATGGCACAGCTGATGGAACACCGATGCAGCTTACCGAACCATTCTGCAGACCCTGAACGCCTGCGGCTTTAGTGATGTAAATGCAACGAGCCTCGAGATAAAGCATTGATTTGCCTTCCGCGTAACCCATCTGTACTTCTGAGCCGGAGCCGGAAGTAAAGCGCATTTTTAAGCCGCGAGAAGCATAAGATGACGCGAGAAACCCTTTTGACCACGGGGTATCATCGCCATCGGTGAAAACAGGTTCTGTACCATAGACAGAAATTGTTTCGGCGTAACAGGTGTGGCCTAACATACCGAGTTTCAGTTCGGTGGCTTCTTCCAGTGAACACTGGGTCAAGACGCCCGGACGTCCCACCTGTGAGCCGACCAGCAGGGCGATGGCGTTGAACGGTGCATAGCGAGCAACGGCAACGGTGGTTTCCTGTTCATCAAACCCGCGCCATGCGCCTTCAGCTGCGTCGGCGGCAATTTGTACCGGGTTATCTTTAACGTTGGTGACGTGAGCCTGTTGTGATGGTGTTCGACGGGCGCGCATTTTCTGCATCGCCATCATCATCTCTACCACGTTCATCTGCGAAACCACTTCGACGATTTTTGCAGGCGTCATTGCTGTGGTAAGGGGAACGATATCGCTACGTTTGACATTTGGATCGCACAACATATTGGCAAGTTTTACCGAATCCATCGCGATGACTTCTTCGGCGCGCGCGAGATTGATGCCGTAGCGGGCGATAAAGTGGTCGATCAGGTCAAACTGGCTGGCGGGTTTTCCATCCAGTTCGGTAACGACGCCGTTAACAATTTTGATTGACGGTTTAGGATCGTTCGGGCTTTCCATCGCAATGAAGCCTTCTTCAATCCACTCTTTAACGAAACCGTCCTGGTTGACCGGGCGTTTTGCCAGTGCTTCAAATCTTTTCGATCTCATAAATCTGCCTCAGAGAATTCAGATGTAGGAAGGGCGATCGTTTTTCGGTGTATCGCCGAGAGTCGAAAGCACGGTTTTACCGATTTCGCGTGCGGAGATGACCGCCTGGCGGACTGCGCCGGAGTCACCCGAGATAATCAGAATGACTTCGTTGCTGTAGCTGGTGCCTTGAGCGGGGGAGCTGTATGCCACGACATCCACATTGGCGGACTTCAGCGCGGTGTCGGCCATTAGAACACCCACCGCAGCCGGAGCGCCGACAATAACGCCGCAAGCCCGTCCCAGTGGAGCGCCAAACGCTTTTTCCAGTGCATAGCTGGCGCGGGCGGTGTATTGCAGTTCAAGATGCCCGGCTTCGTTGGCATAGACATCACCAAAGGTCCGATCGAGTTCTTTCAGGGCAACTTCAATACCGCGTTTCACGTCGGAAACATCGTTGCCACCTAAGAGGATCAATGAGCCGTGTCCGGCACCGCCTTTAGTATCGCGAGGAAGTTCAATGCTAATAACTTCGGTGTTGGTGGCTTTTACCGCTTCATCAGCGGCCATAATGTGTGGCCCTGCGCCAATACGCGCCCCCAGAATGCCAATGGAACGATAGCGTTTTTCAAGTTTCATCGCGTCCAACAGGGCGCTATCAACGTTCGCAATGACCAGACCTACAGTGTCGCCAATAGCGGTGCCAACAAATTCTGTTAACGTGCAGCTTTTTTCTGCCATAGCCGTCTCTCGTATTTGATGAGTGGTTTTCGGGAGAACCTCATGCTCTGGCGTCGCTACGCGAGCGATGACCTGCGCCATGATCTGTTCGACCAGTTCATTGCTGCTCATGGGTTAATTCCCTTTGGTAAGATTTTTTCGACATCGGTATGTGGGCGGGGAATAACGTGTACGGCTTTTACTTCGCCGACGTTACGCGCAGCTGCGGCACCCGCGTCTGTTGCCGCTTTTACCGCCCCGACATCACCACGAACGATGACGGTCACCAGCCCGGAACCTATTTTTTCGTAGCCGACCAGCAAAACATTTGCCGACTTCACCATGGCGTCCGCGGCCTCTATGGCGGCAGTTAAGCCTTTGGTTTCTACCATTCCTAACGCTTCTTGTTGCATAAAAACCTCGCCTGGATTTTTTTGACGATATGACTATAAAAAAAAGCGAGGAAAAAGAATGGCTGACTTAATCGGCTAATGAGAAAAATTAATAGAGAACAAATATAATAAAATTGCTTTTATGAACTATATGTTGTTAATTTATTGGTTGTTTTGTAGATATTTCAATGTGAATTAATTGCGTTGGCTAGTGAGTTTAATCGCGAGTAATATTTCGTTGAGTTTGGTTCGAAGGAAGGAACTGTGATATTTGTTTCAATTTTATTATGTCATGATGGCAATTTTTTATTGTAAAAGTTTGGTGGAAATTATTACTTTCAACACTGATTAACGCTGTGTTGCATGATTCGGCAATGACAATAATTTGTTATGTTAGCACGATTTTTACACGAGTCTGTCATGCATGTTGGCAATATTTTCTGCAGAGCAATTTTTTATAGTTGCGTTCGGTATACACAACAATCAGCGCATAGTTGGCTGATAAAGAAAAACTCCGTAAAGAAGGTGTCACTATGAATGATTCACTCAAGGCGCAATGCGTTGCCGAGTTTTTGGGCACCGGACTGTTCCTCTTTTTTGGCATTGGTTGTTTGTGCGCCCTGAAAGTTGCCGGGGCAAGTCTGGGACTGTGGGAAATTTGTATCATTTGGGGGTTAGGGATTTCGCTTGCTGTTTACCTTACGGCAGGTATTTCCGGCGCTCATCTCAACCCGGCAGTTACCATTGCTCTGTGGCTGTTTGCCTCTTTCCCAGCCCGTAAAGTGCTGCCATTTTGTGTGGCGCAATTAGCGGGTGCCTTTGGTGGTGCGGTTCTGGCATATTCTCTCTACAGCAGTTTGTTTACCGATTTTGAATCTGCTCACAATATAGTGCGTGGTAGCGCAGAAAGTTTACAACTCGCCAGTATCTTCAGTACTTATCCAGCAGCGGCGATTAATGTATGGCAAGCTGCGTTGGTCGAAGTGGTCATAACGTCCATGTTAATGGGGTTGATTATGGCGTTGACCGATGACGGTAATGGCGTACCCAAAGGACCGCTTGCGCCTTTACTCATTGGTATTCTGGTTGCTGTTATTGGTGCTTCTACCGGACCATTAACCGGTTTTGCCATGAATCCAGCGCGTGATTTTGGACCTAAAATTTTCACCTGGCTTGCGGGTTGGGGGGAAATTGCGATGACTGGTGGACGCAATATTCCTTATTTCATTGTACCTATTATTGCACCGATCATTGGGGCATGTGTTGGTGCGGCGATTTATCGCTATCTCATTGCAAAGAATTTACCTGTCAATAGTGTAACGCCTAAAGAAATCAGCGAATAACGAAATAATCTGGCAGTTATAAACGTTTATTTTTTTACTGTTTGTGATCTGCTTTCCGAACTTATTAAAAAGTCTCCCGCTTCACGGAGGCTTTTGTTATTGTCCTTTGTGCTTCTCGTCAGTAAATCATCAAGGATGATGTGAAGATTAAATGTAAAACAATTGTTTTGCTATAACAATAAATTAACTGGGAGGTTTTATCATGATTTCTGCGGCGACACTTAATTCAGAACTCATTAATAAAATCGCGCAGGATTTTGCGCAGGCGACCAGCCTTGCGGTTGTCGTGGTCAATATTCACGGCGATGAAATTTCCGAGCTGTTTAACTTCACTCCATTTTGTCAGATGATGCGGCAACACCCTCAGCTGAGCACACGATGTCGCATGAGCGATCGTTGTGGGGGTCTGGAAGCCTCTAAATCCGATCAGCCTTGTATTTATCGCTGTCATGCCGGATTAACCGATTTCTCTATTCCACTGGTAATCGCCGGACATTTAGTTGGTTTTGTATTGTGCGGGCAAGTTCGTCTGCGTAATGATGATGTCGATTTGGTCGATATTCTGAATGTCGATGATTGCTGGCAGGCAGATCCCGAATTACTTAATGAATTTCGCAAAGTCCCTGAGATGGATTACTCAAGAGTTATGGCCTCTGCGGATTTGTTGAAGTTGATTGTAGAAAATTGCCTAAAAAAACAACTCAATTTTGTGGTTATTAAAGAGAACAAATCTCAGTCAGATTCGGTGCGCCAGACTCGTGCGCCTGGTCCCCACGACAATAAAATGAAAAAAGCTTTACGTTATATTGATGCGCATTTATCAGACGATTTGCGTCTGGAAGATGTCGCCTCGCACGTTTATCTAAGCCCTTATTATTTCAGTAAGTTATTTAAGAAATACCATGGAATCGGGTTTAATGCGTGGGTAAACCAACAACGGATGGCCAGCGCTCGTGAGTTACTGTGCCATAGTGACTGGAGCATCGCCAGCATTGCGCGTAATTTAGGTTTTTCGCAAACAAGTTATTTTTGCAAAGTTTTCCGTCAGACTTATCAGGTTACGCCGCAGGTGTATCGACAGCAAGTGAGTGATAATGCGGCGATGGAAACGGTATAGAGTAAATGCCCCAAAAAAAGAGGACGGTTTAAATAAACTCTGCAATGAATAATTAACGTTATTTCCCTGTTATGGGAAAAGTGAAATCAGCTCATAACATACGCTGACAGGTGTGGCACATTTGTGCCTGGGAAGAGGGTGAAAATCCCTCGCAGCCCCCGCTGCTGTAATGCTGACAAACCCGAAAATGCCACTGATCGCGAGATTGGGAAGGTCGGGAGAGGATGACGCTAAGCCAGAAGACCAGCCAGTCAGTCAATACCAACAACTTCGGTGGGAAGTGGGTTGCCCGGAAGCGTCCGGTAGAGTACAGGCGCGTCTTTATACCCCTACCACCCTGAAAGGATCAGGGTATGGCGGCATCATTTAGTTCTTTTATCGCAGTGCCGACAGGCACCAGGGCTGCACTTAAGGTGTGGCAATCTTGTTTCATGGCTTATCAACCAGACCGCCATTACAGGAAATTAAGTGGAGGGCGAGGGGCATGAAAACGATAAAACCCGAATCGATAGCTCTTTTTTGCCTCTTATCTGGAGATGTGGATCTGGCGAAACATCTGGCGGAAATATTGCCAATAACCTGTTTTGTTGGTGAGGACTGGCAGCAAGATTTCCAGCCTTTTGACGGTGGGCCTGTGCAATCGTTATCAGATGCGTATAGCGATTATTCAGTGCTGCTATTGATAGCAGCTGAAAGCGAGATATCCGTACCAGAATGGCTCGCTCATTCTGAGGGAACGACGGTAATTTTGATTGCAGAACACAATGCCCGTTTGCTGAATGGTCCGGCTGGTGGGGCTGTAGCATTAATCCATTATCTGAATGAGATCTGTCATGCCAGAGAAACCGCTGTCAATGACGCATTTTGTCGGACGTTAACACGAGGAAGTCTGGCTATTCCGCAATGCCATCTTCTTTCGTAATGGATTGAGAATCCTGGATTTTTAATTATATTACGCGCAGTATTAATCGCGTAAATGTTTTGCGGTCAGCAACGGTGGGGGATCCATTGTTCTGTTCAATGAATACCATCATACAATTGAATCAGGAGTCGGTATGATGATTTTGGTGACGGGGGGCGCACGGAGCGGGAAGAGTCGCCACGCAGAGGCGCTTATTGGGGACTCTTCACAGGTTCTGTATATCGCCACCTCGCAAATCCTTGATGATGAGATGGCTGCACGGATAGAACATCATCGGCAAGGCCGCCCGGAGCACTGGCGCACAGTGGAGCGTTGGCAACATCTTGATGAATTAATTCATGCAGACATTAACCCGAATGAGGCTGTGTTGCTGGAATGCGTTACCACAATGGTGACTAATCTGTTGTTTGATTATGGCGGCGATAAAGACCCTGATGAATGGAATTATCAGGCGATGGAACAGGCGATTAATGCTGAGATTCAGTCGTTGATTGCTGCCTGCCAACGTTGCCCCGCAAAGGTTGTATTAGTGACTAACGAAGTGGGAATGGGGATTGTGCCGGAGAGTCGTCTGGCTCGACATTTTCGTGATATTGCCGGGCGGGTAAATCAGCAGTTGGCCGCTGCGGCAAATGAAGTATGGCTGGTGGTTTCGGGTATTGGAGTAAAAATCAAATGAGTAAATTATTTTGGGCGATGCTCTCATTTATTACGCGTCTGCCTGTACCGCGTCGCTGGTCCCAGGGACTGGATTTCGAGCATTATTCTCGCGGTATTATTACTTTTCCTTTGATTGGATTATTGCTTGGCGCGATTAGCGGGCTGGTCTTCATGGTGCTGCAGGCATGGTGTGGCGTACCACTGGCGGCACTGTTTAGCGTACTTGTGCTGGCGCTGATGACCGGGGGATTCCATCTGGACGGCCTCGCTGATACCTGTGATGGCGTATTTTCTGCACGTAGCCGCGATCGCATGTTGGAAATCATGCGTGATAGCCGTTTAGGCACCCACGGCGGTCTGGCATTGATTTTTGTGGTACTGGCAAAGATTCTGGTGTTAAGCGAGTTGGCTCTGCGTGGCGAACCGATCCTTGCATCGCTGGCGGCAGCATGTGCGGTCAGCCGCGGGACTGCCGCATTATTGATGTATCGTCATCGTTATGCGCGGGAAGAAGGGCTTGGCAATGTGTTCATTGGCAAAATTGATGGGCGACAAACCTGCGTCACACTCGGCTTAGCCGCTATTTTTGCTGCCGTATTATTGCCGGGTATGCATGGTGTGGCTGCTATGGTGGTGACGATGGTGGTGATTTTCATCCTCGGTCAGCTTCTCAAACGTACGCTGGGCGGGCAAACGGGCGATACGCTGGGAGCAGCCATAGAGCTTGGTGAACTGGTCTTCCTGCTGGCACTGCTATAAAGAGACGTGACATGCAAATACTTGCCGATTTACTGAATACGATCCCAGCCATCGATCCTGCCGCTATGTCGCGTGCACAACGGCATATTGACGGGTTACTCAAACCTGTTGGTAGCCTGGGAAAGCTGGAGGCGCTTGCCATACAACTGGCAGGAATGCCGGGGTTGAATGGCATACCGCATGTGGGCAAAAAAGCGGTACTGGTTATGTGTGCCGATCACGGCGTCTGGGAGGAAGGGGTCGCTATTTCTCCAAAAGAAGTGACAGCCATACAGGCTGAAAATATGACCCGTGGAACAACCGGCGTGTGTGTGCTGGCAGCACAAGCGGGCGCTAACGTCCACGTAATTGATGTTGGTATTGATACTGCTGAGCCTATCCCCGGGCTTATCAACATGCGTGTCGCACGAGGTAGTGGCAATATTGCTTCAGCTCCGGCAATGAGTCGCCGTCAGGCTGAAAAGTTGCTTTTGGACGTCATATGTTATACGCGGGAGCTGGCAAAAAACGGTGTCACGCTGTTTGGTGTAGGTGAACTGGGGATGGCAAACACGACACCGGCAGCGGCAATAGTCAGCACAATCACTGGCTGGGATCCTGAAGAAGTGGTTGGGATTGGCGCAAACCTGCCGACAGATAAACTGGCTAATAAAATTGATGTTGTGCGCCGGGCGATTACGTTAAATCAACCAAATCCTCAGGATGGTGTTGATGTCCTGGCAAAAGTGGGTGGATTTGATTTGGTCGGAATAGCTGGAGTGATGTTAGGTGCTGCTTCCTGCGGTTTACCCGTGTTGCTGGATGGATTTCTTTCTTATGCTGCTGCGCTCGCAGCCTGCCAGATGTCTCCTGCAATCAAACCGTATCTCATTCCTTCTCACTTGTCGGCAGAAAAAGGCGCGCGTATAGCGCTGTCGCATTTGGGGCTGGAGCCTTATCTCAATATGGATATGCGTTTAGGTGAGGGGAGTGGTGCAGCTCTGGCGATGCCCATCATCGAAGCTGCTTGTGCGATATACAACAATATGGGCGAACTTGCTGCCAGTAATATTGTTCTACCGGGGAATACGACTTCTGATTTGAACAGCTAAAAACGAAAAGTCTGATAAAAGCTATACTTATCGGATAGTATTCGCGACTTAGGAAAGGGACATGATGCGTCGTGTAAATATTCTTTGCTCATTTGCTCTGCTTTTTGCCAGCCAAAATAGCCTGGCGGTAACTTATCCATTACCTCCAGAGGGTAGCCGTTTAGTGGGGCAGTCGCTTACTGTAACTGTTCCTGATCACAATACTCAGCCGCTGGAGACTTTTGCCGCACAATACGGGCAAGGGTTAAGTAATATGCTGGAAGCGAATCCGGGCGCTGATGTTTTTTTGCCGAAGTCTGGCTCACAACTCACCATTCCGCAGCAACTGATTTTGCCCGCCACTGTCCGTAAAGGGATTGTGGTTAACGTCGCTGAAATGCGTCTTTATTACTATCCGCCAGACAGTAATACAGTGGAAGTCTTTCCTATTGGTATCGGCCAGGCTGGGCGAGAAACCCCGCGTAACTGGGTGACTACCGTTGAACGTAAACAAGAAGCACCAACCTGGACGCCAACGCCGAACACTCGGCGCGAATATGCGAAACGAGGGGAGAGTTTGCCCGCATTTGTTCCTGCGGGGCCCGATAACCCCATGGGGCTGTACGCGATTTATATTGGCAGGTTGTATGCCATCCACGGTACCAATGCCAATTTTGGTATTGGGCTCCGGGTAAGTCAGGGCTGTATTCGTCTGCGCAATGACGATATCAAATATCTGTTTGATAATGTTCCTGTAGGCACTCGTGTACAAATTATTGATCAGCCAGTGAAATACACAACGGAACCGGATGGTTCAAAGTGGCTGGAAGTTCATGAGCCGCTGTCGCGCAATCGTGCAGAATATGAGTCTGACCGAAAAGTGCCATTGCCGGTAACCCCATCTTTGCGGGCGTTTATCAACGGGCAAGAAGTTGATGTAAATCGCGCAAATGCTGCGTTGCAACATCGATCGGGAATGCCTGTGCAAATTAGTTCTGGTTCAAGACAGATGTTTTAAGAGCGTTGGTAATTAGAAAGCAAAAAGCCTGCTCGAAAGCAGGCTTTTTTGAATTTGGCTCCTCTGACTGGACTCGAACCAGTGACATACGGATTAACAGTCCGCCGTTCTACCGACTGAACTACAGAGGAATCGTGTGAACGGGGCGCATATTAATGGCAGTGCATGGTGATGTCAAAGGGTGAAATGCATTTTTTTGTTTGTTTGCTGCCAATTTCAACAAAGTGGTGAGCTTTCAATCTTATTGGGTAATGAACCATCGTGGTGCATACCCTCCTTTTATAGGGCAGGTGAATGCGACTGCTGATAAAAAGGGCCAATGACGAATCTATCATAATCTCTTATTTGACAGTTGGTTAGCTTGCGCATCAACGCCAAAATAGAACTGGCAGGCATCTTGCATTCTGGTTGTAAGTAATGGCGGCACTTGGGCCGATTCTTAAAAACCGGAGGCAACATGAACTTCAGACGCCTGAAATACTTCGTAAAAATTGTAGATATTGGTAGCCTGACCCAGGCTGCTGAAGTATTGCATATCGCACAACCAGCGCTCAGCCAGCAGGTTGCCACACTGGAAGGTGAGTTAAATCAACAGCTTTTGATTCGCACAAAACGGGGCGTTACGCCAACAGACGCCGGAAAAATTCTCTATACCCATGCACGGGCCATTTTACGTCAGTGTGAGCAGGCCCAACTGGCGGTGCATAACGTTGGTCAGTCATTATCGGGGCAAGTCTCGATTGGCTTTGCGCCAGGAGCCGCTGCGTCATCCATCACCATGCCCTTATTACAGGCGGTTCGCGCTGAATTCCCGGAGGTCGTTATCTATCTTCATGAAAATAGTGGTGCAGTGCTTAACGAAAAACTGATAAATCACCAACTCGATATGGCGGTGATTTATGAGCATTCCCCTGTGGCTGGGGTATCCAGTCAGGCTTTGCTGAAAGAAGATCTTTTCCTGGTAGGAACTCAAGATTGCCCGGGGCAAAGCGTTGATGTTAATGCTATTGCGCAAATGAACCTTTTTCTCCCCAGTGATTACAGCGCTGTTAGACTTCGTGTTGATGAGGCTTTTTCCCTACGGCGGCTCACGGCAAAAGTCATTGGTGAAATTGAGTCTATTGCCACGCTTACCGCAGCGATTGCCAGCGGCATGGGCGTTGCAGTATTACCTGAATCGGCTGCGCGTTCGTTATGTGGCGCAGTAAATGGGTGGATGTCACGCATTACCACTCCTTCAATGAGTCTCTCTTTGTCCTTAAATTTACCCGCCAGAGCAAACTTGTCACCACAGGCACAGGCAGTGAAAGAGTTGTTAATGTCAGTGATTAGTTCTCCAGTGATGGAAAAAAGGCAGTGGCAATTGGTGAGCTAAGCGTTATATCGGGATGGAATAAGATGCGGGTTTTTATTATTTGTTATGCCGGGCATTAGACTTTAACAATAACGGGATATCTGAACTGTCCGGAGTTTACCGTGAATTTCCAACAACTAAAGATAATCCGCGAGGCTGCACGTCAGGATTACAACCTGACAGAGGTTGCGAATATGCTTTTTACCTCACAGTCAGGCGTTAGCCGTCATATTCGGGAACTGGAGGATGAACTTGGCATCGAAATATTTGTTCGACGAGGTAAGCGACTGCTGGGCATGACTGAACCGGGCAAAGCATTACTGGTCATTGCAGAACGTATTCTGAATGAAGCCAGTAATGTTCGTCGGCTTGCAGACCTGTTTACCAACGATACGTCTGGTGTTCTCACTATTGCAACGACGCATACTCAGGCACGTTATAGCTTGCCAGAGGTCATTAAAGCTTTTCGCGAACTTTTCCCGGAGGTTCGGCTCGAGCTAATCCAGGGTACGCCACAGGAAATTGCGACGTTGTTGCAAAATGGCGAAGCTGATATTGGTATCGCCAGCGAGCGTTTGAGTAATGACCCGCAGCTCGTCGCCTTCCCGTGGTTTCGCTGGCACCATAGTTTGCTTGTTCCACTCGATCATCCCTTAACGCAAATTACATCATTGACGCTGGAATCAATAGCGAAGTGGCCGTTAATTACTTACCGACAGGGGATTACGGGGCGCTCACGCATTGACGACGCATTTGCCCGCAAAGGTTTGCCGGCAGATATTGTATTAAGTGCACAGGATTCTGATGTCATTAAAACCTATGTTGCTCTTGGGCTTGGGATCGGATTAGTTGCCGAACAATCCAGCGGCGAACAAGAGGAAAAGAATTTAATCCGCCTGGATACGCGGCATCTTTTCGATGCTAATACTGTCTGGTTGGGACTGAAGCGAGGGCAACTTCAGCGTAACTATGTCTGGCGCTTTCTGGAACTTTGTAATGCAGGACTGTCAGTTGAGGATATCAAGCGCCAGGTGATGGAAAACAGTGAAGAGGAAATTGATTATCAGATATAGCAAAAAGCCCGCTATAAAAGCGGGCTTTTCAGAAATTTGGCTCCTCTGACTGGACTCGAACCAGTGACATACGGATTAACAGTCCGCCGTTCTACCGACTGAACTACAGAGGAATCGCTGTTGAGGCACATCTTAACGGCGAAAAATATTTTGTCAAACCCGATTTTTAAATTTCCCAACTGTTTGCCGTTTCTATCAACAGTTTGTTGCATTTGCAGACAATTTGTTGGCGAAAATCTTTGCAGCTTTGCTGATTCTCCCTCATCATTTGAAATGTGGTTTCACTTTCTGCAATTAAGGTCGGCTTTGAATATCTCCTCTGCTTTACGCCAGGTTGTTCACGGCACTCGCTGGCACTCTAAACGCAAGAGCTACAAAGTGTTGTTCTGGCGCGAGATAACCCCGCTTGCTGTTCCTATCTTCATGGAGAACGCCTGTGTCCTGTTGATGGGGGTCCTGAGCACTTTTCTGGTCAGCTGGCTGGGAAAAGATGCGATGGCCGGCGTGGGGTTGGCGGACAGCTTCAATATGGTCATTATGGCTTTTTTTGCAGCTATCGATCTTGGTACTACTGTCGTTGTAGCATTTAGTCTCGGTAAGCGAGATCGACGACGAGCGAGGGTGGCGACGCGGCAGTCATTGGTGATCATGACGTTGTTTGCCGTACTGTTGGCAACGCTAATTCATCATTTTGGCGAACAAATTATTGATTTCGTCGCGGGTGATGCCACGACAGACGTTAAAGCACTGGCGTTGACTTATCTGGAGCTGACCGTACTCAGTTATCCAGCAGCTGCCATCACTCTTATTGGTAGCGGGGCACTTCGTGGTGCAGGGAATACGAAAATACCGCTACTGATTAACGGTAGCCTGAATATTCTTAATATTATTATTAGCGGCATATTGATTTACGGCCTTTTCTCCTGGCCGGGACTGGGATTTGTCGGGGCTGGGTTGGGTTTAACCATTTCTCGTTATATTGGCGCAGTTGCAATTTTGTGGGTGCTGGCGATTGGTTTTAATCCTGCGCTAAGGATTTCGTTAAAGAGCTATTTTAAACCGCTGAATTTTAGCATTATCTGGGAAGTCATGGGGATTGGTATTCCAGCGAGTGTCGAATCAGTGTTATTTACCAGTGGTCGGTTATTAACCCAAATGTTCGTTGCCGGGATGGGGACCAGCGTTATTGCCGGAAATTTTATCGCGTTCTCAATTGCGGCTCTTATCAACTTACCCGGAAGTGCGCTCGGTTCTGCTTCTACGATCATTACAGGCCGAAGGTTGGGGGTAGGGCAGATAGCGCAAGCAGAGATTCAGTTGCGGCATGTGTTCTGGCTGTCCACTCTTGGATTAACGGCCATCGCCTGGCTAACGGCTCCCTTTGCCGGGGTTATGGCATCGTTTTACACCCAGGATCCACAGGTTAAACACGTCGTTGTGATTCTGATTTGGCTAAATGCTTTATTTATGCCTATTTGGTCCGCCTCATGGGTGCTACCCGCTGGATTTAAGGGTGCTCGTGATGCCCGTTACGCCATGTGGGTTTCTATGTTGAGCATGTGGGGTTGCCGGGTTGTAGTCGGTTATGTGCTGGGAATCATGCTTGGCTGGGGTGTGGTTGGTGTCTGGATGGGAATGTTTGCCGACTGGGCTGTGCGGGCCGTGCTGTTTTACTGGCGAATGGTTACTGGACGTTGGCTGTGGAAATACCCTCGATCCGAGCCGCAAAAGTGTGAAAAAAAGCCAGTTGTGTCGGAATAAACGACAAAATGCAGATTATTTCAGCAAACGATTTCAAATTTAAAAAACAGGCTTTGACATTGTGGGTGGGCATCGCTAATATGCGCCCCGTTCTCACGATTCCTCTGTAGTTCAGTCGGTAGAACGGCGGACTGTTAATCCGTATGTCACTGGTTCGAGTCCAGTCAGAGGAGCCAAATTCCGATTCTTACGCTTGCTTATGAGTCCTTATTCAATTTCGATTCAATAAGTTAGCGTAAAAATCTTTCCAGATGCGTATTCAGTTTTCCCTCCGCATCCGGTTAATTTGGTGGTCAGATTTGGGGTCAGATTGGTTCGATTCTGGAGTGACCCCCAAATGTCTTTAAACGATTCAAAAATCCGTAACTTAAAACCCTCTTCCAAACCCGTCAAACTGTCTGATTCACACGGTCTGTATCTGCTGGTCAATCCCGGCGGTTCGCGTATCTGGTATCTCAAGTATCGCTTCAGTGGTAAAGAGTCCCGCGTCAGTCTGGGCGCATATCCGCTGATTTCTCTCGCTGAAGCCCGGCAACAGCGCGATGCTATCCGCAAACTACTGGCGCAGAATATTAACCCAGCCCACCAGCGCATGGATGAAAAAGCCGCCACTTCACCGGAAAAGTGTTTTAAAGCTGTAGCGCTTGCATGGCACAAAACCAACAAAAAGTGGTCGCCTGATTATGCAGAGCGCATTCTCGCCAGCATGAATAACCATATATTTCCGGCTATTGGTCATCTGCCCGTTACCACGCTGAAAACGCAGCATTTCACTGCGTTACTGCGGGTTATTGAGGATAAAGGTTTTCTGGAAGTCGCGTCCCGTACCCGGCAGCAACTCTGCAACATCATGCGTTACGCCGTTCAGCAGGGACTGACCGAAAACAACCCGGCGCAGCATCTGGAAGGCGTCACCGCGCCGCCGGTTAAGAATCACTATCCCGCTCTGCCGCTGGAGCGGTTGCCCGAATTGTTTGAGCGCATTGGCGACTATCGGCAGGGACGACAGCTTACGAGGCTGGCGGTGGTGTTGACTCTCCACCTGTTTATCCGCTCCAGCGAGCTGCGCTTTGCCCGCTGGGGTGAGATAGATTTCAGAAACAAAATCTGGACCATCCCCGCCACAAGGGAAGCGATTGAGAAAGTCCGTTTCTCCGGTCGTGGCGCAAAAATGCGTACTCCACACATTGTGCCGCTTTCCCGACAGGCCATTGCCATTCTGAAGCAGATACAGGAAATTTCCGGCCATCTGGAACTGGTGTTCCCCGGCGACCATAACCCGTATAAGCCGATGAGCGAAAACACCGTCAACCGGGCGCTGCGTCTGATGGGCTATGATACCAAAACCGATGTCTGCGGGCATGGCTTCCGGGCAATGGCCTGTAGCGCACTGGTTGAATCTGAACTCTGGTCGCGGGATGCCGTGGAGCGGCAGATGAGCCATCAGGAGCGTAACAGCGTGCGGGCAGCGTATATCCACCGGGCTGAACATCTCGACGCCCGTACAGCCATGATGCAGTATCTGGACGTGAGCCGCGAGGGATACGTTGCGCCGTATATTTATGCGCGACGGCATAAGGCGGCCTGAGCCAGTAGCAATATGATTTGTTAAGAATGAAAAAGCAGATCCCGATTGAATCCGGATCTGCTTTTTACATCGAAAGGTTTTTCCTTCAATTTTTTAGCTATTAATCGGAAGGCACATGAAATTATTCCTGTAGAATAATTGCGGGCTAAAACCTATCAAGACCTCAAGAATCAATAGATAAACATCGAAATTATTCATGGTAAAGAATTTCTGGTGAGCACAGCCAGACAATCTGCACCAGAAACTGCCCCACCAGCACACCAGAATTGCACCCGTTCATTATCACCGTTTACCTGCACCATCCTGTTGTCGCCTGTAGACGGCAGGGCTGCGCCAGATATCGCCGGATATATATCGATCTGCGCCGGTTAAGACCCTTTCAGCCCTTTGGCCTTTTCCGGTCTGGCGCTGTTACCCTTAGTCGCCCTTTACCTTTATCTGGCCTTTTTCCTTTTGCTGGCGCAATCATCAATAAAAGTACCATAGTGCTGCACCAGAAGCCTGTTAATAGGCTATATCGTTCATAAGTACTCTTATTGAGAGAAAAACGTACAAAAAATTTCTACGTAGAAATTTTTTCGGGGGATAACTATGAATAAAAGATATTTTATAATATGATGGCTATCAAAAATCGACCATCCAAACATAATTTATTGATTTATAATGAATAACAATGAATTTAATAGTCGATGATTATTGTTCTTATCAATATTGATAGGAAAGCATACAAAAAATTTTGCCCCCCAAATTTTTTGTATGAAAACCGATTAATACCCCCGAGATTAATAGGAAATCACCCAAAATTATTTGGGGCAAATAATTTTGTACGAAAACCGATGGATAACTCGATTTTTTCAAGGCAACGGCTATCAATCAACTTCGCCAGTTTGTCCGTACATTTTATGACAACTGTCATAATATCACCTGATTACCTATTAATAATCATATTTTACGAGTTGGAAACTATTATTTTTTGCCAATCAATCTCTTCTTCCGTAAACCTGCGCCACATACCGCCCGCGCCCGTCGCCGTGCCCCAAATCCATCGCCGTCATTGCCAGCGCTTCCTTCTCACAAAATCCCTGCGCCAGATAATGACGAATGGCATCCTGCGCCCACGCATAGCGTAACGAGTGCGGGGAATATGTGCCCGTTAACCCGAGACGTGACGCCTGACTGTGCCAGTATTTCATGGCGGTTTTCAGATCTGACTTATCAATCAGCCTGCCGTGGCGATCTTCTGCCACAACTAACGCATTATCCAGCGCTTTTCTGATAGCGACAACATCCAGAATAACGGTTTCTCGCGGACGCCCGCCTTTGGTGCCGAACACCACGGTTAAACGGGGCTCACCCCTCTCCAGCGATTGCTTCCACGTTCTTAATGACTGCGCACTTTGTACCGCCTCCTGCGAGCGTAATCCCATCAGCCTTGAGAGTTCCAGCGCTGCCGCCAGTCCCGGATCTTTTACACGGGCGGTTTCCAGCACATGGCGGTAATGCTCCGGCGTGATGGCCTGCTTCGTACCGTTACGGGATGCGCCAGACAGGCCCAGCGAGCGGTTATTCAGTCGCTCACTCTGCGCCAGCCTGTCACGCCCGGCCTGTTTCAGAATGCAGCGCACCGCCGCCATCTCATTTTGCAGGGAACGCTTTGTGATGCCCTGCGCCAGCCGTTCACGAACATAGCCTTCAATATGCCGCGCCTTAAGCTGCTCCACCCGGCGGATTTGTACGTTCTGCGCCAGAACCAGACGCTCACAAAACCGCTGCGCCAACTTAATGCGGTCGTGAACGGTTTTGTGGCTACCGCCTGCCTGCTGCGCCAGCCGCTTCATTTCCTGCGCCAGAATCCTCATACATTCCCCCTTTCATGATTGCCGCAAACTCATCCCAAAAACTCAACACTGATACAGCTTTCCCCGGCGCGTAGGCCAATAGCCCCTGTTTTTTCGTCGGGGCTGCAAACGATACCTGAGCGCCGGGGCGGCAGCCGTTGAGGTGTGGTGGGGCTTCGGTTGTGCTCTCTGAGCAGCCGCCCGCCTTAGCGGGTTATCCCCCGGATCGTCCTGATCCCCCTCCGGTATCGGTTCATGTTCTCCTTATGGGTCAAATGGCCTGAAAAGGCAGTGTCAGGATCCCGCCGTGAGCTGGCGCAGTTGAGTTTTCTGGTGCTGGTCGAAAGGGATTGCGTGCGTCACTTTCCCGCTTTGCGCGGTTAAAGTGACGCACGGGTCTGGTGCAACATCTGAAAATTTATCGTCTGGTGCAGTTTTACGGTCACGCGTCAGCAAATGCCTTGCGGCAAATGCAGGCCGCAGCCCGTTATAAAAGGGGTTGACGCTCCGGTTCAGGGAGCGTCAGTGTTTACAGTACGAATCCGTAGTGAGAACCATCCGGCAGTTCAACATCAAGGCGTAATTTGCCGCCGGTCGCTTCAACGTAGCGTTTAAGCGTGGAAAGTTTCAGGTCGCGGCCCGGTTTTTCCATTCCTGCAACGGTAGGCTGTCTGATACCCAGCGCCTGCGCCATTTCCACCTGCGTTTTCTGTACTTTCTCACGCAACTCAGCAAGATGAATGTTGAGCAGGATGTCCGTCGCCATCGCCTGAGCTTCGTCCACGACTTCAGGTTTTTCATCCGCAATAAGCTGTTCCAGCGTTCTGCCCATCGCGTTACTCCTTCTCTTTTAATGTGTTCAGCCAGTTCGTGAATTCCCGGTCTGCGATCGGGAGCATCTCATCGTAAAAACGTTTTTCATTGCCGACCTTATTTCCGGCACAAAGCACAATGCCAGTACGGGCCGGGTCAAAAGCGAAAAATGCCCGTATCGGATCGCCCCGGCTCTGAATACGCAACTCTTTCATGTTGCTGTAGCGGGAACCTCTGACCGTATCGGCATAAGGTCTGGATAACCCCGGCCCCTTTTCCCGCAGGACCAACAGCGCCGCAAGCACGCTGGCCCTGTCGGTATCGTTGAGCGAGGTAAACCAGTGATCAAACATATCCGTTGTTTTAATCGTCCACACGGGACCTCCTAAGTAATATAGGTTAAATGCTATATAGATGTAAAGCTATAAAGGTGATTATGAAACGATGGAATGAGGGATTCATGCGTCGTTACTGCAAAGCTGAAGACGCATTCGGGTATTTCAGTGAATAACATGCATGGCATTCACCGTTTTACGACCTGTACCGAAAAACCAGTTCAGGTATTGGTGCAATGTGAAGAGTGACCTTAACTGCAATGCAGTCCGACATTTTCAAAGGTATTGCCGGTAAAGGGACGACCAGCCTGAAATCAGGCCGCTTCTTGCAGGTCGTGAAGCGTAAGGGCACCCCGGAGGGCCATTTGTTGCAGAGAGAAAATAATGCGAATATGACTGGTACAGAAAGAGGAAACTGTTTTTGTCTGAAAAACATTTCCTGCTGATTTTATTAAATGCTGAGTTGCCGCACGTCACTGGCGTTCTCTCAATCTCCCACCTACAAGGACAGGCAGAAGATCGGGAGGAGCTATTTGCCTTATCGGTATTCTGATTTATGGTAGCGTGATGGCCAGATGTTCTCAGGCGCAACATCTAACGCTTCTGCAATCAATCTTTCGCCTTTGGGCCAGCGACGGGTAAGCGCATTGGCCAGCGTGGAGGATGCCAACCCAGCCTGACGGGAAATTGCTGACAGCGAAGTTCCACGTTTTTTCAGCCCGGCGATAATGTCGGCAGGATGCCAGTCAGACTGCATCATGCTTTGGCCTCCACACCGTCGATAAACTTCACGCCACCGGCAGTACGCAGCCAACGCGGGGCTTTCATTTCGGCGGCAAAATACCAGACCAGTTCACATAATAAGCCTGTTATCGTCTGCTCCACTTTTGGCTGCATCCCCTGCCCGATAAGAAGTTGCGCCAGCGTCAGTGAGTAATCACAAAGTAATTCAGCGTCGGGGACAAATCGGGGCATATCGGCAGGTAGAGCATCAACGGTCAGGCTGTCAGTCAGATGGGACGGGATAGGGTCGTTCAGCGTGGGTTGCAGCAGAGTCAGACAGGCGGCAAGCCGCCCGCAAAGCGCCAGCCGCAGCACCGGATCGTCGCTTTCGATCAGAGTTTCGGCGAAGTTTTCGCAGTGGTCAGCCAGTACGGTAAAATCTGTGGCAGCATTGAAGGGAACAGCAAGTAACGGGTGTATCTGAGTGGGGATCGTAGCCATAAAGGCAGCCTCCAGTATGTAGTTTGAAAACCACCACCAGAGGTTCCAATCTCATAGGTGGTGGACTGAACGAGGTTGGAACTACCGGTCATACTGGAACCGGCGCACCTTACGGTGCCCCCGCCCAGCCCACCATAATTTTGGTGTAGCTAAGCGCGCGACATAAAAAAGACGCAGACGCGTCACGTGTCGCCAGTATGGTTATATTTCGGGGTTCCAATCCCGGCACCTGATTTTGCAGGCGCGGATTAAGGATACTGCGATGAATAAACAGTGGCAAGGAGTAACAGGAAAAAAGAATGATGCAGAAGTCTGTCGAGATTTCAATCTCTTATTGAACACCGTGTTCCAACAGGCATACACTCCTCAATGAGACTCAGACTGAGCCAGCCTGTGAACACTGTATTTTCAGCAAGGAAAAATATGGCTAATTATATCGACGTAGATCGGCGTTTTTATAAGCACACCAATCCACTGGAAGAGATCCCTAAGCAGATCTACGTTGACTGGTTTGAGGATAACGGAAGCGCAGGCTGGAGTGAGCTACTGAAATATTCACGAGTTATCATTCTGGCGGAGGCCGGAATGGGAAAAACCCGGGAAATGAAGGAACAGTCAATAAAGCTGAATCAGGCGGGTCAGTTTTCATTTGTTATCCCGACAGAAGCGCTAACTGAAGAGCACATAGTAGATATACTGCCCCCTGATGATAAAGCCCGATTTGAACAATGGGAAAAATGTTCCGAACACGCTTACTTCTTTCTTGATGCTGTCGATGAATTAAAGTTAAAAGGCGATAAGTTTGAAAAACTATTGCGGAAATTACGTCCGCAGTTAGAAAAACATCTTTCCAGAGTCCGACTGATTATCTCCTGTCGGCCCAGCGACTGGAATAATTACGACTTAGCTCTTCTTAAACAATGGCTACCCGTTAATTCGCATACAGAAAATCAGATAATGTCCGCGTCACATAAATCCGGACGCGAATTTTTTAAGGACACAGTTTCCGGCTGGTTCAGCCAGCCAGTCCACAACGATCCGCTAGAGGAACTGGAAAAGGGAATGGAGCCAAAAGCTGAGGAATATCATCAGGTCCATTGTTTTCATATGCGCCCGATGACTAATCAGCAAATAAAAAAATTTACCCGTGGATCTGTTGTTTCTGAACCGGAACGTTTTCTGCAACAACTTCACGCCCTGAACGCCGAAGTTTTCACCAGCCGCCCACAAGATTTACTCTCACTGATTGCATACTGGAACACCCACAAGCAGTTTGACTCCGAATTAGTCCTGCATGAAGCCGATATTAAAAATAAATTAACAGAAAATTATGAGCGTTGTGAACAGGTAATAAAATCCCCACGTGAAATACGGGATGCCGTGGAGCGACTGGCGCTGGCGATGAGCCTGACGCGGAAATACACAATCAATATTGCTGAGTCATCAATACCCGATGGTCTCTCGCTAAATCCTGCGAAAATATTAACTGACTGGTTGCCTAAAGATATCAACGCACTCCTCAGGCTGGCTATTTTTGAACCAGCCACCTATGAGCGCGTCCGTTTTCATCACCGCTCAGTACAGGAATATCTGGCCGCCTGCCGGTTGCGGTATTTGAAAGCTAAGGGTATGTCGATCGGCGCGTGTTTTAATTTATTATTTTCAGAGCGCTGTAACTTTTCTGTAGTTGTCCCCTCTATGCGCCCGATAGCGGCATGGTTATCACTTTGGGACCGTAACGTACGAGAAGAACTGACACACAGAGCACCAGAGGTTTTATTTTTATTGGGCGATCCCAGCTCCCTGCCAGTTGAAGTCCGTTCAGAATTGCTAAAAAGTTTTGTTTCACACTATAAGCATGGCTTGTCAAGGGGGATCAATATTCCATTGATGCAGGTGGCACGATTTTCACACCCGGAACTTCAGCCAGTGATCGAGCAATTATGGGCTGAAGGGTACCCGAATGAAGATGTCAGAGAATTACTGCTGGAAATTATCTGGACGGGGAAACTTCAGGATTGCAATGAGTTGCTGGAACACACCGTCTATGATTCAAACATTGACATTACCGATAGGCTCGTCGCCATAAAAGCTATCGCGGCAACCAATGATTTAACGCTTCAACAGAAAATAGTACATGATGTTATAAATGTTTCTGAATTATGGCCTGATAAGTTCATTTTCCATTTCGCCGAAGAACTGTTTCCTCAGTTGCTTTCCATTGATGATTTATTGGTGCTAATAAAGCGAACGACAGAGCCGAGCGGATCAACCAACGGTTTTAAACGGGCATTATATAATGTAGCCGCAGAAATAGTACCTGATTCTGATGCTGCGATTGCTTTTCGGGATCGGATCGCATTGCTTATCCTTGATAATTCCGAAGAGAGCAGGCATTACTATCCTGAAAGCCAGTACGGGCATTTAACCCGCTCACTGGCTAAGATTTGTGCCAGACAGTTAGCCAGTAATGTTAAGCCTGACGATGAACCTCTCATTTTCGCATGTTTAGTTTGCCGTTTGTTTAGTAAAGCGGAGTCCCATTATATCAATGATGAACTCTCTGCCATTAAGAGTGTACTAAACAGCATAACCCCTATTCGGGAAGTTATTTTTCTTACCGAATGGCATTTGTTAACACGCGTTGTTAAGCATGATATTGATGACTTTCAACTCAAGGAATACAGCGTGTTGTCCGATTTTGGGAAAGATGACTTACCGTGGATGATTTCATTGCTTGATAATAAATCATTCTTACAGTCACGAACAATATTACTGAAATTTCTGTTTCAGTTCACACCGCTAATCGATAATCTTTCGGAATTCCAGGTGCCATTAACCAATGCGATTAACGATGATGAGGCATTACTATCCTTAGCCTGTGAGCGGTTAAAACCGAGATCTGACAACGTGGAATATATCCGCAGTCAAGAGGATCGTAAAGAAAAAGAGAGAATCAGACAAAAAGTAGAAAAAGAGAAACAAAATAAAGAAATAGAGGAATGGCTGAACTGGTACGATACATTTACAACTGATATCACATGGACTCTTTCCGCGGATAGGCAATATTCAGTATTGAGTCGTATTGTAAATATCATGCAGAAGACGCATAAAGGCTATTTCCCTGAGGACTTCTGGGATAAAAAATTACTGCATACCTCTTTTAATGATAGTTATGTGAAACAAATTGAAAAATCTTTTCAACAATACTGCCGGAAT
>ENA-UOJS01000850-UOJS01000850.1-human-gut-metagenome-genome-assembly--contig:-C74-NODE-850-length-29421-cov-7.687598_pt1 | contig 29421 bp, 24 predicted proteins | sample MGYA00242355_ERZ723902 | MGnify/ENA metagenome assembly ERZ723902
TGTCCGATAGGCACTTATCGCAAAAACCCAGAACGCACTGCTGCGGTTTATCTGGAGGCGGTGTGAACGGGGGGCAGCCCGAATTATAAAAAATCAGAAAAAATCAAAAATATGCGAAAAAGGGCTTGACAAACGGGAAGTTCTTTGCTATAATATAGCACGTTGGGTTCGCTGCTATGGCTCAGTCGGTAGAGCACATCCTTGGTAAGGATGAGGTCGTCAGTTCGATTCTGACTAGCAGCTCCAGAAAAAACCAAGTCTTATGACTTGGTTTTTTCTTTTATATACAACTGCACAAAAAAGTTTGACACCACTCCGCATTTTATGTTATAATACAGATGAAATAAACTAAGCGGAGGTGTGGGTATGCTGTCACTCAGGATGCTGAAAAAACATAAACGGCCTACCGTTGCCGTAATGATCGCCGAGACCTTCTGCATCATGTGTTTGGTGGTCATATATACCCTTTCGGGCAGTTACCTTGACACGCTGACGGAATTCAGAAAAAACATCTACGGCGAATGGAAAGCCGTAATGATGACGCACGACGCGGAAAAGGAAGCAGCCGTAAAAGCCAGCGGCGTGATGTCGGAACAGGGCGTGTACCGCTTTGGCGGCAGGATCGTCAATTCCGCTTTTTGCGCGGATGATATTACAGGCGCCGAAATACAATACCCCGCCGTCGGATATATGGACGAGGCGGCAGTACATATGCTTGCCATAAAGCTGATGGCGCTTATGCTTGTTACGCGCGGCAGCAGGCTTGATGCGCGCCGCTCGCCGCGCCCGAAAAAGGTCACCGAAAAGCCTTGACAAATCATTCCGCTTATGTTATAATGACTTTGTAAATTCAAACGCTTTGACCGGGAGCAGTAAGCTGCATGAGCCTTAAGAGAGCAGACGGATGGTGCGAGTCTGCGGCAGACGGCAGCCGAAGTCGCCCGCGAGCGCGGAAAATGAACTCCGTCGGGACTTAGTTTTCTGCGGTATCCGCCGTTACCGGATAAAAAGAGTGCGCCGCCGCACGAGCACTTAAGGCGGTGCAAAGTCGGGTGGTACCGCGCGTCCTGCGTCCTGATACGGATGCGGGGCTTTTTTGTTTTTACACAGAAGCATGAAAATCACGAAAGGAATATTATAAAATGAAACAGAACCACGAACTCCCTAAAGTCTATAATCCGCAGGACTTTGAGGACCGGATATATGCCATGTGGTCGGAGAAAGGCTATTTTACGCCCGACCCCAAGGATGGCCGCCCTCCCTTCTGCATCGTTATCCCGCCTCCCAACGTCACGGGACAGCTCCACATGGGGCACGCCCTTGACGAAACGCTTCAGGACATTCTCATCCGCGCCAAGCGCATGCAGGGCTACAACACCCTTTGGGTACCCGGCACAGACCATGCCGGCATCGCCACGCAGATAAAGGTCGAGGAATACCTCCGCAAAAACGAAGGCATCACCCGCTACGATCTCGGACGCGAGAAGTTTCTCGAGCGCGTTTGGGACTGGAAGGAGCAGTACGGCAACCGTATAATCAGCCAGCTCAAAAAGCTCGGCTCCTCCTGCGACTGGAGCCGCGAGGCGTTCACGATGAGCGAAAGCCTCTCCCACGCCGTGCGCAAGGTATTCGTCTCCCTTTACAACAAGGGACTTATCTACCGCGGTCTGCGCATTACGAACGTATGCCCGCACTGCAACACGGTCATTTCCGATGCCGAGGTCGAGCACAAGGAGATCGAAGGCGCCTTCTGGCACATCAAATACCCGATAAAGGGCGAGGAAGGCAGATTTGTCACCGTTGCGACGACACGTCCCGAGACCATGCTCGGCGACACCGCCGTTGCGGTCGCTCCGGACGATGAAAGATATGCCGATCTTGTGGGCAAAACGCTCATTCTCCCGCTCGTCGGACGCGAGATACCCGTTATATCCGATGAAAACGTTGACCGCGAATTCGGCACCGGCTGTGTGAAGATCACACCCGCGCACGACCCGAACGACTACGAGACCGGTCTGCGTCACAACCTTGAAAACATCATCGTACTTGACAACACCGCTCACATCAATGAAAACGGCGGAAAGTATCAGGGACTTGACCGTTACGAGGCACGCCGGCAGATAGTTGCCGACCTTGACGCGCTCGGTCTGCTTGAAAAGGTAGAAAAATGCACGCACAACGTTGCGCACTGCTACCGCTGCGGTACGGTGCTTGAGCCGGTGGCATCCCGCCAGTGGTTCGTCAAGATGAAACCGCTCGCCGCCCCCGCGATAGACGCCGTGAAGGACGGAAGCATATCGTATGTCCCCGACCGTTTCTCAAAGATATACCTCAACTGGATGGAAAACATCCGCGACTGGTGCATTTCCCGTCAGCTCTGGTGGGGACACCGCATTCCCGCCTTCTATTGCGCCGACTGCGGCGAAATGACAGTCTCCGAGGAGGACGTTCACGTCTGCCCGAAGTGCGGCTCGCACAACATGACGCAGGACGAGGATGTGCTTGACACATGGTTCTCCTCCGCACTCTGGCCCTTCACCACTCTCGGCTGGCCCGAAAAAACAGAGGAACTCAAAAAGTACTATCCCACGAGCGTGCTCGTGACCGGCTACGATATCATCACCTTCTGGGTATCAAAGATGATATTCATGGGTCTGGAATTCATGGGCGAAAAGCCGTTTTCACACGTTTTCATTCACGGTCTTGTGCGCGACGCGCAGGGACGCAAAATGTCAAAATCGCTCGGCAACGGCATAGATCCGCTTGAGATCATCGACAAATACGGCGCCGACGCGCTCAGATTCGCCCTTGTGACCGGAAACAGCCCCGGAAACGATATGCGCTTCTCTGACGAAAAGATCGAAGCCGCGCGCAACTTTGCCAACAAGCTCTGGAACGCATCGCGCTTTGTGCGCATGAACCTCACCATTGACAGCACCGTCCTGCCCGCCGCCGAAAAGCTCGCGCCCGAGGACAAGTGGATACTCACGCGCTTTGGCGAGCTTGCCGGATCGGTAAACGCCTCACTTGAAAAATTTGAGGTAGGCGTAGCGCTCTCCGCGATCTACGACTTCACATGGGATGTCTACTGCGACTGGTACATCGAGCTTACCAAAGCCCGCCTTGCCGCAAAGGACACCGAGGAGAACCGCACGGCGCAGAGCGTGCTGGCGTATGTGCTCACCGGCATCCTCAAGCTCCTGCACCCCTTCATGCCCTTCATCACTGAGGAGATATATTCCTCCCTGCCGCATGACGGCGATGCCGAGAGCATCATGATCTCCGAATACCCGAAAGCCGATCCCGCGCTCATCTTCCCCACCGACGCCGAAAAGACCGAGCGTCTTATCGCCGTCATCAAGGCGATACGCGCGCGCCGCACCGAGATGAACGTTGCGCCCTCGCGCAAGACGAAGGTATATATCGAGACAAAGTATGCCGATTCCTTCGAAAAAGCGACCTATGCGTTCTTTGAGCGTCTTGCTTCCGCGTCCGAAGTAGAGGTCGCCGACAGCTTTGCGGGCATTATCAGCGCCGACGATGCCGCGCAGATAATCACAGACTCCGCAACGGTCTATCTGCCGCTTTCCGAGCTTATCGACACCGCCAAGGAGCGTGCGCGTCTTGACGGCGAGCAGAAGCGGGTCACCGGCGAGATAGCACGTCTTTCCGGCAAGCTCTCGAATGCCGGATTCGTTGCCAAGGCTCCCGCCGCAGTCGTTGACGGCGAGCGTGCCAAGCTTGAAAAATACCGCGAAACGCTTGCGGGTATTGAAGCCGCGCTTGCAAAGCTGAAATAAGGTCCGTATATCCATGTAAAAGACACCCCGGGATCCGCGAAAGCAAAATCTGCCTCCGCTAATTCAGGGGTGTGATAAAATAAAAAAGGAGACGCACATCATGAAAAAACGTAGCTTAACACTTATCTGTATCGCCATTCTGACCCTTGCGGCAGTCATGTTTGCCATGTGTTCCTGCGGGAAAGGCAGCGACGGCGCCATGGACATCAATAAGGAAGCACCGAATCAATCGTACAAAAGCGATGGGTCATTCAACAACGGCATGCTCGATCTGCCCGAGGGCGACGGAACGCAAAAGCTGATACGCACCTGCTCCGTTGAAGCCGAAACGCGTGATTTTGACACTGCCACCGCATCGCTGAACGAACGGATATCGCAGTTCGGCGGCTATGTTGAAAGTCAGAACTCCACCGGTTCGTCCTACAATTCATCGCGCGGCTCGCGGCGGCTCACCGTCACGGTGCGCATCCCCGCCGAGAAATTCGGTGATTTTGTTGCCGGGCTTGGCGACATTATGAATGTGACCGGGACCACGTCGGAGGTCCAGAACATCACAGAGGCATACTATGATACGGAAGCACGTCTTGAGACCCTAAAAGCCGAGCGTGAGAGCCTGCAAAAAATGATGGCGTCGATCGACAATGCAAAGGAATATGACTTCTGGCTGACGATGCAAACGCGTCTTTCAACGATCGAACAGGACATCGCCTCGCTTGAAGCAAAGCTGCGCACCTACGACAACCGCGTGAGCTATTCCACCGTAAGGATCAGCCTGAACGAGGTCATCGAATATACTCCCGCCGCCTCGCCCACGTTTGCCGAGCGCGTTTCGCGCTCCTTCAAGTCGAGCTGGAAGAGCTTTGCCTCCTTCTGGCAGGATTTTGCCGTATGGATAGTTTCTTTGTTGCCCGTGATAATAACGCTTTCGGTGATCGCCGGAGCAGTGGTGATCATAGTTGTTTCAGCAGCGAAAAAGAAAAACAAGAAATGATCACATCCGCCCCATGCCGCGATATGCGGCATGGGGCGGAACTTTATATTTTTCGGTGATCAGAGAGCCTTTGTGTCGTTCTATTCAACAGCCTTTGCGATGAAATCGGAAAGTGCGGAAACGCCGAGGTCGCCCGCCTTGCGCGAACGCACCGCAACGGTGCCGTCCTCACGCTCCTTGTCGCCGACGACGAGCATGTAGGGGACCTTTTCAAGCTGTGCCTGACGGATCTTGTAGCCGATCTTTTCGTTTCTGGCGTCCACTTCGGCGCGCAGACCAGCCTTGTCAAGGGCATCCCACACCTTGCGTGCATATTCCTCATGCTCGGCGCCGATGGGCAGTATCTTTACCTGCACGGGCGAGAGCCAGAGCGGGAATGCGCCTGCAAAATGCTCGGTAAGGATACCGATAAAGCGCTCGATGGAGCCGAACACGACACGGTGGATCATTACCGGACGGTGGCGCTCATTGTCTGCGCCGACGTAGGTGAGGTCAAATCTCTCGGGCAGGTTCATATCAAGCTGGATGGTACCGCACTGCCATGTTCTGCCGAGGCAATCGCGTACATGGAAGTCGATCTTCGGGCCGTAGAACGCGCCGTCGCCTTCATTGATGATATAGGGCTTGCCTATCTCGTCAAGCGCTCCCTTCAGTCCGTTGGTAGCAAGCTCCCACATTTCGTCCGAGCCTATGCTGTTCTCCGGGCGGGTGGAAAGCTCGATGGTATAAGGCAGACCGAAGGTGGTATACACCTGATCTATCAGCTTGTATACACCGATGATCTCATCCTTGATCTGCTCGGGCGTCATGAAAATGTGTGCGTCGTCCTGAGTGAAGCAGCGGACTCTCATAAGTCCGTGAAGTGCGCCGGAAAGCTCATGACGGTGAACAAGGCCAAGCTCACCGCAGCGGCACGGAAGCTCCTTGTAGCTCCAGAGCTTGCGCTTGTAGACCAGCATTCCACCCGGACAGTTCATCGGTTTGATGGCGTAATCCTCATCGTCGATCTTTGTGGTATACATATTCTCGCGGTAATGATCCCAGTGACCGGAGGTCTCCCAAAGCTGACGGTTGAGTATCATAGGAGTTTTGATCTCCTCGTATCCCGCCTTGCGGTGTATCTGACGCCAATAATCCTCAAGCAGGTTGCGCAGTACCATTCCCTTCGGATAGAAGAAGGGGAATCCGGGACCCTCGTCCATGATATCGTACAGGTCGAGCTCACGACCCAGCTTGCGGTGATCGCGCTTCTTGGCTTCCTCAAGGAAATCGAGATACTTCTTCATTTCATCCTTGTTCGGGAATGCGATGCCGTAAACGCGCTGGAGCATTTTGTTTTTCTGGTCGCCCTTCCAGTAAGCGCCCGTGCACTGTGTGAGCTTTACAGCCTTTACGGTACCTGTCGAGAAGAGGTGCGGTCCGGCGCAAAGGTCAACGAATTCACCCTGGCGGTAAAAGCTGATAACCGCATCGGCGGGAAGCTCATTTATAAGCTCTACCTTGTAAGGCTCGTCGCGCTCTGTCATGAGCTTTACGGCTTCCTCGCGGGGCAGCTCAAAGCGTTCGATCTTATGGTTTTCCTTGATGATCTTCTTCATCTCCGCTTCCAGCTTGTCAAGCACGTCCGGAGTGAAGGAAACATCACTGTCGAAGTCGTAATAGAAGCCGTTCTCTACCGCAGGACCTATCGTGAGCTTTACCTCGGGGTAAAGTCTCTTTACCGCCTGCGCGAGGATATGGGAAGCGGTATGGCGGTAAACATGCTTGCCGTCCTCGCTTTCAAATGTGAGCAGCTCCACGTCCGCGTCGCTGTCTATAACGTGAGTGAGCTCAGTGAGCTTGCCGTTTACCTTGGCGGCTATATGCTCGCGGCTGATAAGTCCCGCCGCACGCGCAGCGTCGTAAACGCTGACGGGAGCGTCGGATGTGAAAACAGTTTCACCGAATCTGATATTCATTTTTCCTCCTTGTGCATTCAATGCACTGTTTGAATTGATTATTTTTATAAAAAGCACACCCCGACAGTCATAACGACTGTTCGGGGTGTGGTAATTACCGCACGGTTCCACCCGAGCTTTTAACTCTTGCCGCAAAAATGCGGATATTCATGCTGACAGTCGGGTGGTATTTCCGCAGTAAACGCGAAGGACATCTCAGCACCGTCCTCTCTCTGTGCGCGCGCATCTGCGGGAACGTATCCCGCCGCTATTTATTTGCTCCGGCAGTTACCGGATCATTTACCGCTGTATTTGGAGCGGGGATTGACATATTCGCGCCAGTTAAGATCGCCGCGGTCGAGGGCGATTATCAGCGCCTCCGCCGTTGCGATATTCGTGGCAACGGGAATGTTGTAAAGATCGCACATGCGAAGCAGTTCCTGCTCGCGCTCGTTCAGCACGGATTCCGGACGTGTGTCGCGGAAATCAAGCAAAAGATCGATCTCGTTATAGGCAATGCGCAGGGCGATCTGCTCCTCGCCGCCCTGACGGCCGGTAAGCAACCGTTCTATTTTGAGTCCGGTGGCTTCGGAAATACATTTTGCGGTTATACTCGTTGCGCAAAGATTATGCTTGCTCAGTATGCCGCAGTAGGCTATACAAAACTGCGTCATGAGCTCCTTTTTAAGATCGTGGGCTATGATCGCTATTTCCATTCTGATACCGTACCTTTCTCAGCTGTCCTGCGCCGATGGCGCAGAGCATGATGTATTTTATGTAAAAATGATCTCGGACTCAGGTGTAAAGCAGTCGGCGACGCTTTTTTTCGGGCATGCCCGCCATAAGCGGCACACGCTCCGACATCAGCCTTCCCGCAGTCTCGCGGAATGCACGCGCAACCTCGCGGCAGTCACGGCGCACACGCCTTACCTCCGGGTGACGCTTATCCGGCTTGCCGTCAACGGCAAGTCTTCCCTTCTCCTGCTCGGACGCAAGCGCCCGCGACTCCGGTATGACTCCGAGAAGCGTTATGTGCGTTTTATCGATAAGCTCGTTTATGCCCGCACGCTCGCCCGAAAGCACCGAATCAACGTCAAACATATTTATCACGAGATACTGCTTGTCCACACCGAGGCCGTCAAGTATATACCCCATTTTTTCGGCGCCGCGCACCGAGGTGGGCTGATGAGACGCAACGATTATCGCGCCGTCAGCCGCCGGAGCTATCACCGGCAGTATGCCGTCCGATGCGCCGGGGGTATCGATGATAACAAATTCCGCATTGACCGAGTCCGCCGCGCGATCGACAGCCGCCGAAAAGCTTTCGCTGTCAAACGTTCCGCCCGAAACGAGCGGTGCGGGTATGAAGAACAGCTCATCGCATCTGTCTCCGCATATGACAGCCCTGTCCGGCGTCACTCTGCCCGCTACAACATCGGATATATCGTATATGACTCTGTCCTCGCAGCCGAGGATGAGATCGAGCGAGCGGTTTGAAAAGTCGCAGTCGATGATGAGAGTACGATGTCCCTCAAATGCCAGCGACGCGGCAAGGTTGGCAGCCACAGTTGACTTGCCTATGCCGCCCTTGCAGGAGGTAACTATATATGTTTGTCGCCCGCAAGCGCTCATCTTTGCCGCCCTACCTTTCAGCACGGAAGTTATCGGTTCTATTATACCACACAAGACGGGCGCATGTCAATTACATTTTCACTTTTTTTACATACGTAAGGCAAAAAGAGTCGGATGCCTGCGGCGTCCGGCTCTTTTGCCTTATTATCGGATAAGAGAAGCGACACTTGCGGTCAGCGGCTGAAGCCATCCGGATATACCGCGCGTGCGCCGCCTATCAGCTTGGGACGTGTACGCGCCGTGACTACGGCTGCGCTGCCCACGGTGCGCTGTTCGGTCCTTACGGGCACAGCGACCGGACGCAGATGCATCCCGATAAGCGTAAGACCTATATCTATACCGGCATGCGCCGCAATGCGCTCTACCATTACGGGATCGGCAAACGAATCATAGACCTTTGTCGCCCACGAGCCGCCCGCATGCGGCTGAGGACGCACGCAAACCTCATCAAGGCAGTATTTTTCCGCGCATGCACGCTCGACCACAAGCGCACGGTTCAGATGCTCACAGCACTGCGCGGCAAGGAATATCCCCTTCTCCGCCAGCACGGGCGCCACGGCATCATATATCGCCGCCGCGGCATCGGCAGACGAGCTTTTGCCTATCTGTCCGCCCACGACCTCGGAGGTGGAGCAGCCTATCACAAGAATATCTCCGCGGCGCAGTCCGGCAGAGGCGAGCAGTCCGTCAAGGACTGCCCGCGCCTCCGAACCGATACGCGCCATCATTACGGTGTCGGTCATTCGGTATTATCTCCGTTTTGTTTTTACTTTTATCAGCCGTTGTATGCCGCTTCGTCACAGAAGACCATGAGGTTTTTGTGCTTGCGAAGCATGGTCACGGGAATGTGAGGGTCCTCGGGAGCGTTGATAAGCGCCATGAGAGCCTTGTGCTTGTTCTTACCGGATACGACCAGCACCACGCCGTCGGCTTCCATAATGTTGTCTATACCCATCGTAATGGCATGACGCGGCACGTCGTCGCGCGACGCGAAGAAGCGCGAGTTGGCGTCGATCGTGCTTTCGGTAAGCTCGGTAAGATGTGTTCCGCCTATAAGCTCGTCCGCAGGCTCGTTGAAGCCGATGTGTCCGTTCTGTCCTACGCCGAGAAGCTGAAGGCCTATCCCGCCCGCCGCCTTTATTGCGGCATCGTATGCGCGGCAGAACGCATCGGGGTCGGCAGCAGTACCGTCGGGAACGTATGTGTGCTCTTTGTTGATGTTTACATGGTCAAAGAGGTGATGGTTCATAAAATAACGGTAGCTCTGATCGTTATCGGGTGTTATGGGATAGTATTCGTCAAGATTGTATGAGGTTATCCCCGAAAAATCAAGCTCGCCTTTTTTGTATTTCTCAACAAGGCAGGCGTAAAGTCCCTCGGGGGACGAGCCGGTGGCAAGACCGAGTATCCCGTTGGGATTCTTCTTTATGTAATCGGCAAATACCTCCGCCGCCATGCGTGACATTTCATCATAGTCGCGGCAAACTTTGATCTGATCTTTGATGTTCATCTTAAAAACGATTCCTTTCATAAAAGGCTGTCGGAGGACCCGCACAGCCGCCTTGACACAATTATATACCAAACTCGGTTTTTTTTCAAGTACCGCGGCACATGAATTGTCGTTTTTGGTTGCAAAAAGATGTACAAAAAAGGAGCAATGCCTTTATCGGTGCTTTGCCTGCCAGTTGCAGTACAGCTTGTGGAGACCGCATTTCCACACGAGCACCATGCCCGCGACCGCTCCGACAGTCGCCTGGAGTATCTGATACGGGAGCTTGAGCCATGCCTGCTCCGGCGTACCGTAAATAAACGCTCTGCCGAGCGAGTAGCCGACGACCATTATCACGGCGCCGAGCGCTACTCCGATACCGGATGAAAGCACCGGGTGCTTTTTCATCACATAATGTGCAAAGACAGAGATGACCACCGCCTGAAGTCCGTGCGTTACGAGAGAGACGAACATCGGCGGAGTGTAAAAGAACAGGTCACCGAGAAACGCCCCGATGCCGCCTACGACAAATGCCGCCAGCGGGTCGAACAGGATCGCCGCCGTGCATATGACGACATCGTTCAAATAAAGATGCCCGCCCGGCACCGGCACGCTGAAGGAGCTCATAACGACATTGAGCGCCGTGAACATTGCGGTGGTGCAAAGCCACAGCGCGGTCATTCCGTTGCTTGTTTTGATTTTGGAACTCATGATCACATTCCCCCTTGATTTTAACGTGGCAATAGTATATAATATTTTCTGGTGATGTTAAATAGCCAGAAACGGAGAAAATAATATAACCAGATGGAGTATGTGATAAACAGAAGCGAGCGTCCGGTATATCTTCAGATATACCGCCGCATAAGGGACGGCATAATCGGCGGCGTGTATCCGTGCGGGAACCGCCTGCCGTCAAAAAGACTTTTTGCCGAGGAATGCGGCGTGAGCACCGTCACGGTCGAGCACGCATATGCGCTGCTGTGCGACGAGGGCTATGTGGAATCACGCGAGCGCAGCGGATTTTTTGTGATATTCCGCCCGGCGGACGGCTTCGCGGCAGCGGCGGCAACTCACTCGCCGGCGCATGAGGCGCGCCGCGCATATGTTGCGGACTATCCGGAATTTTCCGTATCCGTCCTCAGCCGGACTATGCGCCGCGTGCTCACCGACTGCGGCGACATGATACTTGAGCGCTCGCCCGGTACAGGGCGTGAGGAGCTTCGCGAGGCGATAAGGCAGTATCTTGCCCGCAACCGCGGGATAAAGGTCGATACCGCGCAGATAGTCGTAGGCTCCGGCGCCGAATATCTGTACGGACTGATAACGGAATTGCTCGGACGCGACAGGATATACGCCATCGAATCGCCGTCATACGAAAAAATAGAGCGCATATACCGTGTCTCGGGTGCGGAATACAGGCTCCTGCCGCTCGCGGAGGACGGCATTGACAGCGATGCGCTCGCCACCTCCGATGCGGACGTACTGCACGTAACGCCGTACCGCAGCTTTCCGAGCGGCGTGACGGCTTCGGCTTCCAAAAGACACGAATATATACGCTGGGCGGGTCGCAGTGGGAGATACATAATAGAATCCGACTACGGCTCGGAATTTTCGATAGCCTCTCAGCCACTTGAAACGCTTTTTGTGCTGTCGCATGACGGCAATGTCATTTATCTCAATACATTTTCAAAGACCATATCGCCGTCGATGCGTGTAGGCTACATGGTCCTGCCGTCCGGGCTGACAGAGGCATTTTATGAGAAGCTGGGGTTTTACTCCTGCACCGTTCCGACCTTCGAGCAGCTCGTGCTTGCGGAGCTGATCGACGGCGGCGACTTTGAGCGGCATATCAACCGCGTGCGGCGCAAAATAAGGCGCGAGAGCGGAGATCAGATGTAATATCCGATGACATCGCGGTCAGAGCCGGGTGCGACTTTGAGAACAACGGGAGAAAGTATGCGCTTGATCTCATCCCCGCATTTCAGAAAGACAAAATGACTGCAATAAATAAGATCGCCGGAGTGCAGCATATTCATCGGATCGTAACCGCATATGCGCGCCCGGCATTCCGTATAAGCGGAATTTGCGGTGTGCGCGGCGACAGCAGCTTCTTTTTTCTTTTTGTATGCCAAAAAGCCGCGCTCAACGGTCTCTGACGGGCTGACATCAACGCTCACCCCGGAAATATCGATCGATACCGACTCATACGCCGTGGCGCTGCCAGTAAAATCGTTGCGCACAGGTATGTCCGCCATTTCAAGGCAAAGGAAAAAGACCGCGCCCGAATAATAGCACATTTTTCTGACGTTGAAAAGCAGTTCGCCGTCTTCGCGCAGGATATCAAGGTATCCGTCAAGCACGGAATCGAACTTATCCGGCGCTATGCGGCGCAGGGCGCGAAGCCCGACATATTCAGCCATGCCCTCTATCGTTTCCGTTTTGAGCTCCTCGCGCACCGCAGCCGGAAACGTCTCCGCACGCAGCGCTCTTATGGCGGCAAATTCGCGCAGCTTTTCGGCGTTTTTGTGTTCGAATGCATCCGCCAGGCAAAGATCCTCACGATATTTGCGCGTAAAATTCAGCGCATCGTCCGGATAGTTGAGCAGTGCAAGATCATCGGGATATCTTGCCTCACCGTTTGCGAACTGGTGGCAGTGAAACATCTCATGCACCATATGATAAGCAAGGAGCTTCGGGTCATCGACCGGGTCGATATCGATATCCCATATCGCAATATATCTGCCGCCGTAATCAACCGCCGTATTTCCCCTGAATACATCGGGTCGCGGGATCATATTTCCGTCAACACATGCTTCGTCGGCGTTATACAGCGCCATTCCGTACCTGTGGAAGCCGCAATAAAGCTCACCGAAGTCAATACCGTCAAGCACGGCGCTCACGCTGTCATACACTGATCTCAAATTCATTTTATCACCTGCATTTTTTAAGGGGCAGTTGAAAACACACGGTTTTCAACTGCCCCTTTGGTCAATAATTACTCTGCGTCGGCAGGTGCTTCCTCGGCATTCTCGGCTTCCTCTTCGAGGATGGCGCGAATGGAAAGGCTTACTCTCTGCTGTTCGTCATCGATCTTTATGATCTTTACGCGGACCGTCTGACCTACCTCAAGCACATCGGCGGGATTGGCAACGCGCTCCAGAGCGATCTGGGACACGTGGATAAGACCGTCAACATCGTCGGTGATGCGCGCAAACGCACCGTAGGACATTATGCTGGAGATGGTAACATCAAGCTCGTCACCAAGCTGATACTTGGACTTGAATACGTTCCACGGATGGGTCTCCTCGGTCTTGTAGCCAAGGGAGATCTGCTTCTTCTCGGGGTTGTAGGACTTGACGAATACGTCAAGCTCATCACCGAGCTTAAGGATATCGGCAGGCTTATGTATGGGCTTCCAGGAAAGATCCTTTTTGTGAAGCATACCGTCAACACCGCCGAGGTCTACGAACACGCCGTAATCGGTCATGCCGCGAACAACGCCGTGATAGTGCTTACCGACCTCGATCTCGGACCAGAACTTGTCCTCGATAGCGCGGCGCTCTTCTCTTGCTGCGGCGCGGATGGAGCCGATAACGGTCTTGCCCTGGGGCTTGACCTCGATGACTTTGAATTTGACCTTCTTGCCCACGAGCTGAGAAAGATCAGCATCCTTGGGAAGTGCGGTCTGCGAGGCGGGGATGAATACGCGTGCGCCCATAACGGTTGCAACGACGCCGCCCTTTACAGCCTCGGTCACATTGGCTTCAAGAGTCTCGTTGTTCTCCTTCGCCTCTGCGATCTTATGCCAGTTCTTGTCAAGATCAGCGCGCTTCTTGGACAGCATAGCACATCCGTCCACATCGCTTACGCGAATGACGAAGGCGTCTATAGTGTCGCCGACCTTGTACATCTCACTCAGCTTTACAAAAGCATCGTCTGTAGTCTGATCGGCGGTCAGTATACCGGTGACTTTGGCGCCGAGATCAAGCTTCATTTCCTGATCGCTGATGGCGATAACTGTACCGGTAACGGTGTCTCCTGTATTTAAAGTTTTGAACGCTGAGTTGAGCATTTCGTCAAAGTTTTCTCCTTCGATTTCAACCTTGTCGATTTTGGTTTCGCTCATTGTTTTGAATACCTCCTCTATTATGTCGTCGGGCGTTGATGCTCCGGCAACAATTCCCACCTTAAGGTGAGCGTTCGGAGTTATCCCCGCAAGCTCTCGTGCATCGGCGATACGCACGGTGTCTTTGCAGACAGCGCGCGTTACCGCGGCAAGTTTGGATGTATTTGAACTGTCCTGTCCGCCGATAACTATCATAAGGTCGCACATCCTACCGAGCTTTTCGGCTTCAAGCTGCCGGGTCTCCGTAACATTACATATTGTATCAAAAATTATCGCGTTTGTACATAGCCTTTCGATAATTTTCAAACTTTTTTTCCATTCGGATACGTTTTGAGTGGTTTGAGCCGCCATTATTTGAATCGCGTTTACATCCTTCACCATTTCTTTATTTTTAATGGAAGAAAGGAGTTCATCTGCGGTCGCACACGCGTGCTTCTCCCCGGTAAAATAACTCATTATCCCGCGCACCTCGGGGTGGTCCGCAGAGCCTATAAGTATAAATTCACGTCCCTCGCCGGAATTCTCCGCCGCTATGCGGTGTATCTTTCTGACGTACGGACATGTGCAGTCAACATAGTGAAAATGAGGGTGTTCCCTTGCCGCCCCGGCAAGCATCTCCTCGGTCTCGCGCGTGATACCGTGCGCACGGATAAAAACCGTCGTCTCGCCGCCGCACGCATCGCTTGCGACAGCCGCCGCGGGTATATCCGTCTCAGATATCACCTCAACGCCCTCGGCTGCAAGCCGCGCAAGGTATGTGTCGTTATGTATCAGCTTTCCGAGAGTAAAGAGCTTATCGCCCGGCTTTTTTTCCTTTATGGCGCGGCTGACGCATTCGGTCGCACGTCTGACGCCGAAGCAAAAGCCCGCACTTCCGGCAACGCGGACGAATCCGCCCTCCGGGAAGTTCTTTTCAAATTTATAATTCATTTTGCTTTTCCGGCGCTTTCGCTTCCCAGCTCGCATATACGCGAGAAGATATATTTTGAAATATATGCGGCGTCGCCCTCACGCTCACCGCCGCCGGTGTACTCCTCGTAAGGTATCGGCTTTCCGATAATGACTCTCACGGGGCGCAGAAAGCCCATTTTGTTGCCCCTGACCTTAAGATAGACCGGCAACACCTGCGCATGGGCGTGCGAGCAGATGAAGCCCACTCCGCTTCTTACGGGCGTAGTGGCGGGATCGACTCCGGGACGGCGTGTTCCCTGCGGGAACATTCCGACCGAATAGCCGTTCTCAAGCATATGAACGGTCTTAAGCACAACGCCGGCATCGGCGCCCGAGCGATCCACCGGGTAAGCGCCGAGCGCTTTTATGCACGGCGCAAGGACGGGAACGCTGAACAACTCCTTTTTTGCCATATACCGCGGTTGCTGACGCCGCGTTGCGGCACATATGATTATCGGGTCTATCGCCGACATATGATTGGCGCATACAACATACGGTCCGTCGGAAATGCGCGGCTCGTTTTTTCTTCCCTTCGGAAAAACAAGAAATATAACACGCGCCAGCCATGCAAAGAGAAAGTGCGCAACGGCATAAAATCTGCTTTTCATCCTACGGAGTCCTCCCCGCCGTCAGTGGCTATCCCGCGTTCACGTATCATCCGCATGGCGGCGTCAACGCTCATTTCCGGCGTGAAGCCCGAATTGTCGAGCATTATAGCGTCCTCTGCGGGACGAAGCGGCGCGATATCGCGCTCGCTGTCGCGCCGGTCGCGCTCACGGATATCGGCAAGGATCTTTTCGTAGCTCTCGGTTATCCCGCGCTCCTCAAGCTCGCGTCTTCTTCTTTCGGCGCGCTCCTCGGCGGAAGCGACAAGGAATATCTTTATATCGGCATCGGGCATTATCACGGTACCGATATCGCGGCCGTCCATGACCACGCTTTCACGGCGGGCAATATCACGCTGTGTTTCAAGAAGAAACGCACGCACCTCGGGGATCGCGGATACGGCAGAAGCATATGATGATATCTCGTGCTGTCTTATCGCGTCGCCGAGCGGCTTGCCGTCAAGATACATCATCTGCTTTCCGTTTTCAAAGGCCGCCTCAACGCTTACTGAACCGAGCATATCCGCCACGGCTTTTCTGTCATCCGGACGGATACCGCGCTCACGCGCCGCATATCCCACCGTGCGGTAAAGCGCTCCGGTATCAAGATAGTTGATCCCCAGCCTTGCAGCAAGTCCTTTTGCCAGCGAGCTTTTACCCGCTCCGCTCGGACCGTCGATTGCAATGTGTATCATTATATAAGACTCCTTTTCGGCAGGCTTTTTTGCACATTCGCCGCCTTGTTTACATTTTGTTTACAAAGCACGGCTGCGGCGGCGTGTGTTCAATACAGACGCACAACAGCACATACATTTATTTTCATTTCTGTTTCATCATGACCCGGATATATTATTCCCCGCATCTGCCGCGGCAATACCTGCGGCATGACCGGTAGACCACGCTATCTGGAGATTGTAGCCGCCCGTGTAGCCGTCCACATCTATTATCTCACCGGCAAAGAAAAGTCCCGGTATGAGCTTTGACTCCATCGTATGCGGGTCGATCTCGCGTATCGAAACGCCGCCCGAGGTTATGACGGCTTCCTCTATCGGACGCAGTCCCGAAAGCGGAATCCTCATCCCCTTCATATGCGCCACGACGGACGCGCGTTCGGCGCGTGTTAGCGAATTCACTTTTTTTGTCGGAGATATTCCGGTAAGCGCCACAAACGGCGCGATCAGCTTCTGTGGGAGAAGACCGCCGAGCGCATTTGCAAAATCGCGGTTACTGTATTTTTCAAAATCGGAGACCATCCTGCGGTCAAGCGTTTTTTCGTCAAGCGCGGGCTTCAGGTCTATCACTGCCTCATACGAAACCTCGCCTGCGTGACGCATTGCCGCGGACGCCGAGAGCGCGAGCGGTCCGGAAAGCCCGAAATGCGTAAACAGCAGCTCTCCAAGCTCGGAATATACCGGCTTTTTTCTTCCCTGCTCGTACACATCGAGCGTAACGTTTTTCAGCGTCAGCCCCATCGCCTCGCGGCAAAGAGGATGAGAAGATTCTATCGGCACGAGTGAAGGTCGGAGCGGCGTTACGGTGTGTCCCAGCTCGCGCGCGAAGCGGTACCCGTCGCCCGTCGAGCCGGTGCGCGGGTAAGACATGCCTCCGGTAGCTATGACAACACGGTCGAATTTACGCACGGCGCCGGAGCATTCGACTGCAAATCCGCCGTCCGGAAGGCGTGTGACGGCGCTCACGCGGGCATGGACCGTGCGGCAGCCCGCCGCGTCGTTTTCGCGTGCAAGCGCAAACACTATATCCCCCGCCCTGTCGGAGACCGGAAAGACCCTCCTGCCGCGCTCCACTTTGAGCGGAACGCCGAGACCTTCGAAATATTCCATCACGGCACGCGGCGGAAACGCCGCGAACGACGCGAACATAAATCGGGGATTGCCGGGAATATTTTCAAGGAATTCGTCACGTGTGCAGTCGTTGGTGACATTGCACCTGCCCTTGCCCGTTATGCCGAGCTTGCGCCCCCGCTTTTCCTCGCGTTCAAAAAGAGTGACCGCCGCACCGAGCCTTGCGGCAGTGGCGGCAGTCATCATACCGGCGGCACCGCCGCCGATAACAGCAACAGTTACCGAAGGATGCGCCGCAAATGCTTTGTCGCACACTTCAGTTCTGGGTTTTGTCATATACATCATATTCATCCCAGATGTGTTCGAGCTTTTCAAGACGCTCGCGTACATCATCCGGCTTTTTGCGCGCCACCGCCACGATTATCGCATTGATTATCGAAAGCGGAGCAACAAGTGAATCCACGAACGACACCATGTCGCTGCGTGCCAGGAGGAGCTGATCCGCTCCCGCGGCTATGGGCGACTGGCGGCTGTCGGTGATCGAAATAACATCGGCGCCCGCGCCGGTCGCGTACTCAACGGCGTTTATTATCCGCTTTGAATAGCGCGGGAAGCTGATGGCTATAAGCACATCCTCGGGACCTATGCTCATTATCTGCTCAAACATTTCACTGCCCGATGTTGTCTGAACGAACTTTACGTTATCAAGGATCATTCTGAAATTGAAGTTCAGAAAGCCTGCAAGCGTTGAGGAGGACCGCACTCCGATTATGTATATCGAACGCGCGGCTACTATTTTTTCCACAGCCTCGTCGAACGACTTGCGGTCTATCTCGTCAAGCGTGCGGCGTATCTTGTCCGCATCCGAGCCGAGGACCTTGTCAAGCACATCATCCTCACCGATGAGGCTGTTCGTCACATCGACACGCTGAACGGCGGTAAGGCGTGTGCGGATAAGCTCCTGGAGCGCCCTCTGCATTTCGGGATATCCGTCAAAGCCGACTTCAATGGCAAAACGGACGACCGTGGACTCCGACACCTCAACGATTGAGCCGAGCCTTGACGCGGTCATATATGCCGCCTTGTCATAATGGTCAAGGATATACCTGGCAATGCGTTTCTGTCCCTTGGAAAATTCGGGCATACGCTCTTCCATAAGGACGAGTAAGTTTTTATTCATACGATCAATACGCTCCCGGTAGATTGTTATTTTATCAACAGATAAATTATATCCCCCCAACGGCATTTTGTCAAGTCATTTTGCAACCTTTTGCGGGAATTATTCATCGGTGGCGGCAAATCCGATCAAAAGCGCAGGAGCCGGCGCACTAATGCGCGACCTCTCCTGCGCCCATCTTCAATTTATTCCGCGGGAGCCTCCTCGGTATAATACTGCGCCTGCGCGTGCCACAACTCGCTGTATTTCCCGCAGGGATCGCCGAGAAGCTCCTCGTGCGCTCCCATCTGTACCACCGCGCCGTGATCGAACACCGCTATCTCGTCGCAGAACTTGCAGGACGAGAGCCTGTGGCTGATATACACCGCGGTCTTGTCCCCGGCTATGGTATCGAATTTCGAATATATCTCCGCCTCCGCTATCGGGTCAAGCGCAGCCGTCGGCTCATCAAGGATGATAAACGGCGAATCCTTGTAAAGCGCACGCGCAATGGCTATCTTCTGCTTTTCGCCGCCCGAAAAGACCACTCCGGTTTTTGAAAGCTCGGTATTGATGTATGTCTCAAGTCCGCACTCGAGAGTGGAGAGACGTTCGCCGAAGCCGGCATCTTCAAGACATTTTTTTGCTTTTGCCTCATCGACGTCAACACCGCAGGCAACATTTTCGCCGAGCGGCATCGAAAGCAGTCTGAAATCCTGGAACACGACCGAAAAGATATTGATGTAATCGTCATATCTGTATTTGCGGATATCGATGCCGTTCAGAAGTATCTGCCCCTCGGTGGGGTCGTAAAGACGGCAAAGCAGCTTTATGAAGGTTGTCTTTCCGCTTCCGTTCATACCGACAACGGCAAGACGCGAACCCACGCGGAATTTCATATTCACGTGTCTTAGCGCATATGTCTCACTGCCGGGATATTTGAACGATACATCGCGGAATTCGATCTCATAATTGCGGTCGGAGCGTTTTTCGGTTGTAAGGCTGCCCTGATACATACGGTTGGGCAGATCAAGGAACTCAAACGTATCTTCAAGAAAACTTGCGTTATACATGACAGAACCCATGACCGCAATGAGCTTTGCAATACCGCCGAAAAGCTGTGTGCTTGCACCGATGTACTGCGACACCGCGCCTATTCCGAACGCTCCCGCGTATGCCTTTAGGCAGACAAAAAGGTAGACAACGCCCGAAAGCAGCACTGACGTACATGACGATGCAGCGCAGAGCACCCCCATAGGTCCCTTTGCCCATTTTGCGAGCTGACAGCCCGGAGTGAAGTCGTTGAGCGCTTCAAAATGCACATCGCAAACATTTTCCTGCTGGCGGTACATTCTGAGGTCGGCGCTGCGGTCATGCGATGTGTCGGCGCACATGAATCCGTAAAAACCAAACGCCCGGTTGCCGAAGCGCGCCATGGGAGCATACCGCTTATCATATTCACCGGCGCGGTTGCGCAGCGCCGGTCCCTCCAACGCCGCACCTATCATCGCGCCGATGACCGCAACGATGAGCCACGGACTTCCGATAAACGAAAGCTTACCGTCGGGAACGCGCGCCGCAAACATACCTACTGTCATTCCGATACCGCCGATAAGACCAAATACCGAGTTTACGGCGTCTTCGAAAAACGAGACCGTCCGGCACAAGCCGCTGCTGTTCCAGTTCCTGTTCTGCATTATGGTATCGTAGAGGTCGCGCACCTTTTGCGATTCAATATCCTGAAAATCCATGCTGAGGTACTTATCCGCAAAAACACGGTTGAATATTATGTATGTGCGCTTATAATAAGCGCGCCAACGTCTGAGCAGTGCGCCGATAAGCGACGTAACGAGAGATACCGAAAGTATAAGTATCACGTAATTGCCGAGTCTTTGCGGATCGCGCACCCCCGTCAGTTCGTCAATGAGCCGCGCCGAAAGCCATATTGTAAGATACGGACTGAGTGCCGAAAACGCAGAGTAAAGCAACGCGGTCACAAAAAGCATCGGGCAGCGACCGGCGAACATACGCCATGCGCGCAGGCTCAGCCGCCATGCTCCGAAAAATGATATTTTCTTTTTACTATCACTGTTTTTTTCGGTCTTACGCATCGCGTTTCACATCCTCTCTGTAATATTTGCTCTGCACCTCAAAAAGCTTTGCGTATTCCCCGCCGGCGGCGAGGAGAGATGCGTGTGTTCCCTCTTCGGCTATCCTGCCGTCCGCCAGGAACAGAATGCGGTCGCAAAAACGTGTGGAGGCGAGCCGGTGTGAGATGAAGAACGAAGTGCGCCCCTTGGTCATCTCGTTGTATCTGTTGTATATGTCGCTCTCCGCTATCGGGTCGAGCGCCGCTGTCGGCTCGTCGAGCAGAAGCACCGGTCCGTCCTTATACAGCGCACGCGCCAGCATGAGCCGCTGCGTCTCGCCTCCCGACAGCTCAACGCCGTCCTCCCAGACATTGCGCCCGATATGAGTCTCGTATTTTTCGGGCAGTGACTCTATCTTCCCCGTAAGCCCCGCCGCGTCTATACAGCGGCGCACGCGCTCACCGTCTATGCCCGAAACGCACTGCGCCACATTTTCGCTGACAGTTGCCTCAAGCACCGAAAAATCCTGAAATACCGATGAAAACAGCCTGTAATAATCGCGTCTGTTGTATTTTCTTATGTCCTCACCGTTCAGCAGCACGCGCCCCTCGGTCGGGTCGAGCAGTCCGGATATCAGCTTGACAAGGGTCGTCTTGCCGGCACCGTTAAGACCGACAATGGCGATCTTCTCTCCCGGCTCTACCGTCAGATTTACATGGCTGAGCGTGTCCTTGGCGGCGCCGTCATAGCGGAAGGAAACGTCGTCAAGCTCTATTTTGCACGGCATACCGGGCGTAACTTTCAATGCCTCGCCGTCCTCGAACCGGAACGGTTCGGGGTAATTCAGAAATTCCATAAGAGCCGATAGCTTTATGCTGCCGCGATGAAGATCGGAAAAACCGCTAAGTATACCGGTGACCCATGCGGTAAATCCGCTGACAGTCCCGAAATAAAAGAGGAACTGCGATGCGGGAAGCCCGTTTTTCACCGTGAACGCAATAAGATAGGCATACGCAACGCCGTTGCGCAAAAGCGTTGCCAGCAGGTCAACGGCGTCTGCGGCAAAGTGTACCTTTTCGCGCTTCCCCATAAAAGAATACACAAGCTTCAGCGTTTTATCGTGAACGTCCGAAAGCCATGTGCCGAGCCCGAAAATACGTATATCCTTAGCCGCCCCGCGGGATTCCGCAGTGTTCTCGATATACCCGAGCGTCTTGTCCAGCTCATCCCTCTCCTCGCGGTGGCGGTGATCCCATTCGTTTATTTTGTTACCGATAAAATAGCTTGCCGCCGATGTTGCGGTAACAATGACAGCCAGCCACGGATCAAGCCCGGTAAGGAAGGCAAGATAGATCGCAAAGCCGAGTATGTTTCTGACGATGGATTTGAGCGTAGACCATATTCCTTCGGTCGGCTCATTGTTGCCGCTACAGGAATTGAATGCACTCCGGCGAAGCGTTGCAAAATCGGTTTTCAGCGTGTTGGGGTATGATGTTGATGCGCATTTCCTGGCGATCATGCGGATGATCTGCTTTCTTACATATATCCTGCCGTAACCGGCATTTGTCCCGATGTATTCCGAAAGTCCCGAAAGCACGAGCTGTGCGCCGATAAATATCCCGATCGTAGCCAGAAGCGACCAAAGCGGCGCCGAGCTTTCTATCTGCCCGAGTATGACAGGTGAGATCACCATTCTCGTCACAGACAGCGCAACACGTATGATCGCCAGCGCAAACGCCAGCACGATAACGCTTTTGTGTGCGCGCCATGCGGTCCTGAGCATGAATGCGGTGGTCTTTCGCATACTGTATTTCGGTTTTGTTTTTTCTTTTGTATTTTTACCCATTTGAATGCTACCTCCGTTTCTGTACAGATCATACCACATAAATATCGTCCCCGGAATAATTCGGGGACGAATCGTGTCCGCGGAGGGACGAATCGCACGTCACACCTGCGGTATCAGTATTTCCGTCGTGAATGCGCCGTCTTCGGAGGCGCGGCTGACGTATCCCGCGTACTTCTCAATTATGCTGTCAATACGGATAAGCCCCAGCCCGTGTCCCTCTCCCTTGGTGGTGGAAAAGCGACTGCCGTTCTTCGCGCGTTTCCTTACGGCGGTCAGATTGGTAAACGAAATATATAGCTGCGTGTTTTTCATATCCATGTAAACGCGTATCATGCGCTCGTCTTCCGGCAACTCAAGGCTTGCCTCTATCGCATTGTCGAAGAGGTTGCCAATTATCACGCAAAGATCGAGCTCCGACATACTGAGAGCCACCGGGATGTGCGCGTCGGCGGTCACATTTATATTTTTTGAGCGCGCAAGCGATATCTTGCTGTTGAGTATCGCATCCGCCATGCGGTTGCCGGTCTTAATCACCGTGTCAACCGTCGCGAGGTCTGTGTCCAGCTTATCAAGATATGACTTTATCGCCTCCATATCGCCCTCGGCGGTGTATGCCTTGAGCGTCTGGATATGATTGCGGTAATCATGCCGCCAGCCGCGCATCTGCCGGTACATATTCTCCACCTCGGCATAGTGCGTTTCGATAAGCTCGCGCTGATATGCGGCTATTCGCCGCTCGTTCCTTTTGCTGATGAATGACATGACTTACCTCACTTCATTTCTATAAGCGCGCGGTTCAGCGGCTCGTAACAGCCGCGCGGGAGCGGCAGCACCGTGCCGTCTTCAAGGTAGACATCCGTTTTTGTTACCTTTCTGACGGCGTAAAGATTTATCACCGCCGACCTGCCGAGACGGAAAAACCGCTCATCGAGCTCGCCGGCAAGCTGCGAGAGCGTACGCCTGACCGTGATTTCCTCATTCGTATGTACCGTCGCATAGTTGCGCTGCACATCGATGTATTTTATTGAATAAAGCGGAGTGCGGACCATCCCGCCGGCAGTTTCAAGGCAAAGCGAACGTTCATTGCGGTGCAGCCGCTCAAGCGCACGGTCGAGCGTAGCCGAAAGCTTTTCCCATGAGACCGGCTTCATGAGATATTGCAGTGCAGCCACATCATACCCCTCCGCAATATAATCGGAATATCCGGTAACAAAAATTATCTCCGCCACCGCGTCGCGTGCGCGTATCCTGCGCGCAAGATCGACTCCGTTCATACCGCCCATTTCAATGTCGAGAAGCAGGATATCAAAGCCGTCTCCGCCGAAAAGCAGCGTCTCGGCGGACGGATATTCGCACAACGACACCTCACAGCCTGCCGCTTCCGCCCACCGGCGCACAAGCCCCGAAAGATAGGAACGCGCCTCGGCTTCATCATCACATATCGCAATACGGTACACTATCACACCGCCCTTCACATTTACTTACAAATCATTATAGCAGATATACGCACCGCACGCACGCTTTTTTGCGCTGTTTATACGCATTTCGGCGTTTTACACAAAAACACGCCTTATTTTTCGGTAATATTTTTTCAAGCAAATTTGACATTGCCTATTTACAAATCGTCATGGATGTGGTATCATAAAGTAAACCGGATCAACTGATGTCGGCAGATGCGCGCAGTTTGGATACAGGAGCAATTCAATATCGCGGGAACATGGTGGGTCATAAGCCCCCGATGTTTGCGTGCTGTGCGCCGCTATGCCTCAATACGAGACGTGGCGGTGTTTTTTTGCGGAATGTGAAAAGCCGCACACTGCGGAGGGAAACTTGAATCGGAAATAAAACGGCGTCCGCGCAGACGGCGGCGCCAATCGGAGGTTTTCATGCAACTCATTTACGGTGTCAAAGACAAACCGAAGTTCGGACAGGTCATAGTGTTCGCGCTTCAGCAGCTCCTCGCTATCCTGGCGGCGACCATTGCCGTTCCCGCGATCATCGGACACGGTATGTCCCAGTCCGCCGCCCTCTTCGGAGCCGGCGTCGGAACCATCGTTTACCTGCTCTTCACAAAATTCAGAAGCCCTGTTTTCCTCGGAAGCTCCTTCGCATTTCTCGGTTCAATGGGCACCGCTTTTGCGGGCGCCGTCTCGGCGGCAGCCGGATATGCCGGCCTCGTTATCGGCGCGGCATTCGCCGGTCTTGTATATGTCGTGATCGCGATCATCGTCAAGCTCTGCGGCGTTGCATGGATAGATAAGGTCATGCCCGCCGTCGTTATCGGTCCCACAGTTGCCATCATCGGTCTTTCGCTCGCCGGAAACGCCGTCGGCGATCTCTCCACCGGAGCGATCAAGGTAGACGGAGCATCGGTAGCCTCCCCCTACATCGCCATTCTTTGCGGACTCGTCACCCTCGGTGTGACCATCGCCTGCTCGGTATACGGCAAGAAGTTCCTCAAAATGATCCCCTTCATCATCGGCATCGTAGCCGGTTATGCAGTCGCTGCCGTCTTCACCGTCATCGGTAATGTCGCCGGTATCGACGCACTCAAGATAATCAACTTCTCCCTCTTCGCAAACATGGAGTGGGTTCCCGAATTCACCTTTATCCAGGCGTTCCGCGGCTTTGCGGACATTGACGCCGCTTACATAGGCACGGTAGCAGTAGCATACGTTCCCGTTGCCTTCGTGGTCTTTGCCGAGCACATCGCAGACCACAAGAACCTCTCCACCATCATCGAGCACGACCTGCTCAAAGACCCCGGACTTGCCAACACCCTTCTCGGTGACGGCGTAGGCTCCATGGCAGGCGCCATCTTCGGCGGTTGCCCCAACACCACCTACGGCGAATCGGTCGGTTGCGTGGCTATCTCCGGCAACGCCTCGGTCGTAACGATAATCGCTACCGCAGTGCTCTGCCTGCTTGCCGCCTTCGTAGCTCCCTTCACCACATTCCTTGCGACCATTCCTCCCTGCGTCATGGGCGGCGTGTGCATCGCGCTCTACGGCTTCATCGCAGTGTCGGGTCTTAAGATGATACAGACTGTCGACCTTGGCGACAACCGCAACCTCTTCGTGGTATCCGTTATCCTCATCGCCGGTGTCGGCGGACTTACAGTCAGCTTCGGCCCCGTTACCGTGACCGAGGTCGCCTGCGCCCTCATCCTCGGCATCCTGACCAACATTATGGTCAACAGAAAGAAAGACAAAGAAAATAAGGAAGACTGATCCCGGAGATCAGGTTTCCCGCATAAAATATTCCGCACGACAGCGGATAAAAATACCGGATCGGGTGTGACCCGATCCGGTATTTTATTTTATTATTGTAGGCTGCTTCAGCCCCTCCAGCGGTTATATTCGTCATAAAGCAGTGCGCACACGCCAACGTCGCGGTACTCGTTCCCCAGACGCAGCGCTCCGCGCATCGTTCCCTCGTATTTCATACCGAGCTTTTCCATGACCTTGCGCGAGGCGATATTTCCGTCCATATACCGCGCCTCTATACGGTTGAGTCCGAGGTCCTCGAACCCGAATCTGATAACGCGTCTCGCCGCCTCGCCGGCTATCCCTCTGCCGCGGAACTCGGGATTTATAACATATCCGATCTCGGCGGAGTTATTTGAATAGTCGAACCGCGTGAACCCGCAGGTCCCTATCATTTTGTCGCCCGGCTCGCCGTCCTCGTGCCATATGACAGCCCAGTCGAAAAACTCGCCCGCGCGATATCTTGTAAGGATGTACTCGAGATATTCCTTGGTGTATTCCCTGTTCGGATGCGGATTCCACGTGAGATACCGCGTCACATCCGAGCGGCGGGCGTACTCATACATATCGTATGAATCCGCTACACGAAGCCCTCGCAGGACGAGCCGCTTTGTTGCCAGCTGCGGTATATGCGAAAAAATCCTCAGTGTGTCCTTTTGAGTCATATGTACGCCGTCCTTCCGATCCTTTTTGTATATTATACTACCCCCACCGCCGCATTGCAAGTGCTTTGGAAGATATTTTCAGCCGTTTACGCCTGTTTTTTTGCGTTTTGGGGTTTATTTCGGAATAAAAATGTGGTATACTTATTTATATACATAAAAAAGGCAACGGTAAAAGCAATGCACATCAGCACACTTATCGAATCGGCAGGCATGAAAAGGCATCTGCATGAAATAAAGACCGATCAGGAGATCGTAAACATATGCTCGGATTCGCGCAAGGCGGGTCCCGGCTCGGTTTTTGTATGCATAAAGGGAGCAACCGCCGACGGTCATTTTTTTGCGCCTATGGCTTACGACCGCGGGTGCCGCGTTTTTATAGCCTCCGGAGAGCTTGATATTCCCGACGACGCAACGGTCATCACCGTGCGCAACACACGCGCCGCCCTCGCCGATATCGCGTCGGCATTTTACGGCTTTCCGTCGCGCGAGCTAAAGGTCATCGGCATAACCGGCACAAAGGGAAAAACCACCTCGGCGCTGATGGCTGCGCACATTCTCAACAAAGCGGGCATTCCCGCCGGATATATCGGCACAAGCGGGATAAGCTACGGCGGGAAAACATACCCGACGGTAAACACGACGCCCGAGAGCCTTGAATTACAGCGCACGATGCGCGAAATGCTTGACGCGGGCATGCGTGCCGTGGTCATGGAGGTATCCTCACAGGGATTGTATATGGGGCGTGTACGCGGTATAAGATTCGACACGGTATGCTTTACCAACTTCTCGCCCGACCATATCGGCGGCGCAGAGCACCCGACAGTCGAGCACTACGCCGCCTGCAAGCACAAGCTGTTCACCGATTTCGGCGCGAAGGCGGCTGTCTACAATGCCGATGACAAAATGTCGGACTATATGCTCGACGGCTTCAAGGGGCGCAAAAGGATTTCGTTTTCCGAGAACGACCGAGGCGCGGACTTCTGTCTGTCAGACGCAGAGCTTGAACGCAACGGCTCGCACCTCGGCGTGTCCGCGCATGTGACGCATGGCGGCGCCGAATACAGCATAAAGCTGCCCATGCCGGGTAAATTCAACCTTATGAACGCGCTTTGCGCCGTTGCCGCGACCGGGACGTTGGGAGTCCCCGTCGATACGGCGCTTGGCGCGCTCACCGATGTAACAGCCGCCGGAAGATTCCAGACGGTCGATGCCCTGCCCGGCTCCGGCATTACGTTCGTGGTCGATTATGCGCACAACGGTCTGGCGCTCGAATCGGTGCTTCTGACCCTGCGCAAATACCGCCCGCGCAGACTGATATGCCTGTTCGGATCGGTCGGCGGACGCACCAAAACACGCCGCCACGAGCTTGGCGAGGTTGCCTCACTGCTTGCGGACTTCTGTATACTCACAGCCGACAATCCGGATTTTGAGGACCCGCGTGAAACGATAAACGAGATCGCCGCCGCCTTCAAGCCCGGCGCATCGTGCGATTATATAAAGATCCCCAACCGCACGGAGGCTGTAAGATACGCGGTCTCGATCGCGCGCGAGGGAGACATCGTGCTTCTCGCCGGCAAGGGCGCGGAGGATTTTCAGCTCATCAACGGGCAGCGGGTCCCCTACTCCGACCGCGACGCGCTCCTCGAATGCGCAAAAACGGCACTTACGGTTTAAAGGGACAGACCGCTAAGCACCCGCAAATACAAAAGGCGTCCGCGCGGACGCCTTTTTGTATATTCACAAAGCCTCACCGGGAATATCACATTTTTGCACGGAGATCATGCGCGGCAAATTTATTCAGCCGGCAATGCTCTCAAATGATAAACAGGAAAACCACTTTGCATCCCACACCGCGGGATCGCATCTTACTTCAACGAGCATTTCACCGTATACGAAGAAAATGCTGTTCCTTTTATCGGTCTTGTATTCGATGACCATAGCCGTGACCTTACGGTCTTCAAGCTCTGTTACCCGATCATATATTCGTTCGTGCTGTTCACCAACGTTATTTATATTCGGAGAATCGGGCGAAATTATTTTGATCGCGTCGGAAGCCGTAGGGGAATTTTGCGTTTTAACGATGCTGTCCGGCAAACAGGTCAGTTTTATATAAAAGTTTTCACCCGTAGGTACGGACGGGTAAAAAATCACCCACGGGAGTCCGTAAGCCTCTGACGGGAACACCGAAATGTTTGAGTACCCCTCTTCATCGCGGAACTCTATTTCTTTACCGTTCATGAACGGCACGATCATGCCCTGCGACTTATACTTTTCGATAAAAGTCCCGAACCCGTCAATTATCTCGCTTCCGGCGCCCTTACGTGACAGCTCGTCATACAATTCCCCATCCGAGCTCATAGCTTCCTTGAGAAGGCTCGGCGAATCATAGCAAAAGGGATAAATATAATCCGGAGGTGTGACGGCGTCCGAGGTCATCGTGGAAGCTCCGCTGTCCCCGCAGGCGCACAAGCATGAACATAACAGCATTGCGATCATCGCGACAGTAAATCTTTTCAAATCCTGTTTTCTCCCTTACCGTTTTATTTCCGAAAGTGCTTTCATAAATGTATGTCAGGAAAATTCGCCGCTTGTTTCGCCTTCGCGTGGATTTTTTCATTTTTTTCGGATCGTGCGAGCATCTGTACGCTTGCGCAGGCTTGAGGCTGGTTCGAGTGCATAATTATTCGACCAACACAAAAGGGGTAGCTTTTGCTTCCTTCTCATAAAGATGATAACGAGAAACAAAAGCAATCGGGCGGGAAGGACGAACAGTTTCGGCTGTTCGTCCTTTTCGTTTTGCGAAAGGCTCTGTGAATCTGAATAACTTGCTCATAGCCGTTTGGCTTTCAGACCATGTTATAACCGGATCGTTGAAATCGGTTTCTGATGTGCATCCGAAAATTCCGCTGTTCTTGCGGAGATGGCTTGGTTCCGGCAATGATCGACTCTTTCCGATTCACTGTCCGGCATGGAGCCGATGTGCGTGAAGTAGATGTCGATCCGTTGCTCGCCCTCGTTTTTCTTTCGTGACGGGCGCTCGTGAATCACGATTTTGCTGATGAATG
>ENA-UOJS01000858-UOJS01000858.1-human-gut-metagenome-genome-assembly--contig:-C74-NODE-858-length-29259-cov-9.723531_pt1 | contig 29259 bp, 22 predicted proteins | sample MGYA00242355_ERZ723902 | MGnify/ENA metagenome assembly ERZ723902
TTACTCCCGCGAAGCGGGAGCAAGCCCTTTCGGCTCCGCACTCCAAGGTTGCCGTCCGGCCTTTCCGGGCATTGTGCCCACGGACTTCCACGGACTGGCACGGAAGCTCCAAGGGGGCCGCGTGGCCTTACTGATTGAGGTAAAATCAGAGATTCTGCCGGATTGCGGCGGAATAGTCGGAAACCGGCGCACCCAGATACTGGTTTACGTAACGCCGCTTCTTCAGCTCGGGAAAACTCTCGCCGTCCCGGTGTTTCAGATAGCCCAGTTCATAGAGGAGCTGGTCGGATTCGCCGTTGAGCAGCAGCCGGATGTCTCCTTCGAAACTCGGGTTGATCAGCCGCAGCAGCGGCGCGAGACTGGTGGTGCAGTTCTGTGTGATGCTGTTGTAGTAGGCCGGTTCCCGGTACAGCCGGTCGGCACCTTCCAGCAGCAGCCGGAACATCTGCCGGGCCTGTTCGGGCGTCGCGTTGGTGCGGTAGAGATAAAGCTCTTCGCCCCGGTAGTCGGTGCGCAGCTTGAAAAGGTCCTCCTCGGTGGCCAGCACCATGATGATTTCGTACTGCTTGTAGAAGCCGGGCAGGAACCCCTGCTCCTTGCCTTCCGGCAGGCGGGTTTCCATCGACAACGCCAGATAACGGCCGTCGGCAAAGCCGAAACTGAGCATGGTATGGGCGATCTTTTCCATGCCGTCCCAATGGGAGACCGCGACGTCGACGGTCCGGACCTGATCGATGTCGTAGGTGCCGTCGATATAGTGGATGTCGTAATCCTCGGGCGTCCGGTACTTGAAGTCGCGGATGTCCCGGACCGCGGCGAGGGTGCCGTTGAACGCCGTCTGCGGCATCCGGCCCCACGGCCGCTGCCACTTCGTGTCGCGGAACTGGCGCTCCGGCGTCAGGGCGGCGAACCAGACGATGACGGCCAGCTCCAGACCGGTCAGCCCGTACCAGTAGTTGCGGTTGCGGAAGCCCAGCGTCAGCAGCGCCGCCGCCAGCAGCAGGAAGATCACCGGACCGATGCCGGCCCAGATCGTATAGTGGACCGCGCCGGTACACCAGAGGGCGGCCAGTCCGAGCAGGACGGCGGAAAGCGGTTTCAGGATACGGCGGCGGCAGACGGTCGACAGGGTTTTGAAGTTCATGGTTCCGGATTCAGGTTCTTGGGAAGTTCGGGCGAATCGATTTTGAGGTCGGGATACTGCTTGAGATGCTCCAGCAGGATGCGGCGCATCTCCTGGATCGCCAGCGGGTTCTGCTGGACGCTGTGGTCGGATTTGACCACCAGTTCGCTGGCCGCGCCATCGAGGTGGCTGCTGCTGTACGGGACGATTCCGTCGGAACCGCCCGGCGCTCCGGCGAATTTCCGGTTGCCGATGATGGAGTGATACGGAATGCCGGAGACGAAGGGGATCTTGTTCAGCAGCGACATGGTCTTGTCATCCGGGTCAAGGTTGTCGATGCCGGTGTGATGCCTGGAATCGTTGGGCATCAGGTAGCCGTGCTGCATCAGGTTGCCGATGAGCCCTTCGCCGTCCTTGACCAGGGAGCTCGGCAGGTGGATCAGGGAAGCGCCGAATTGGCCGAGAGTGCTGCGGGCCAGAGTGGAACCCCGGTGCGGCACCGCGATGAAGATCACCCGCTTCACGAAAGGCAGGGCGCTGAAGTCCAGCATCCGGCTTACGAAGTCCCGTTGGTCGGGGGACAGGTTGTCGAGGGTTCCCTTGTAGGAGCTGCCCAGCAGGGGCTCGATCAGGCGGTTGTCGGCATTCATGATCAGGGTTTTGCTGAGGAGCCCGCCCATGGAATGGCCGACCACGACCATCCGGTTGAACATCTTGTCGGAGAGGCCGGTGGCTTTAAGCCGCTCGGCTTCGGTGTTGAGGTCATCCCGGAGCATCTGCGCGGAGTAGAGCACCGGATTGCCGCTGGAGTAGGAAAATCCCCAGAACTGATAATATTTGCGCAGCACCGGATCGTTCTGCAGCGTGTTGATCATCTGCATCCAGGTCCGGGTGTTGGACATCAGCCCATGCACGAACACCACCGGAATCCGGTCGTCGCTGTACGGCTCCATCATATAGAGCCCCTGCATCCGGCGGGTTTTATCCGGATTGAGCATGTATTCGAGGTAGCCGAATGGAGGAGGATTGCGGACCATGTAGGCCAGCGGAGTCGAAAAATCCAGTTCCAGCGGAATTTCATTCCGTCCGACCCGGGTGGAATCGATATTGCGCGAGTCCAGAAATTCCAGCCGGGCGGTCACGTCGTCCCACCTGTCGTTGTTCTGATCGAAGCGGATGGCCAGCGTCGCGGGCAGCGCCTGCTGGTCGGCGAACCGGGCGGCATCCGCCTCGGAATGCGGTTTGATCTGGCAGATCAGCGGCGCGCCGATCCCGAACCGGCGGCTGACATGGGTCAGGTTTTCGGGGCGGTAGTCGGCGCAGAGCAGGAAGTCCGAGTAGCTGCTCTCCGGCAGCGGCAGCCGGTAGAGAGGAGCCGTGAAAGTGACCTTTTGCCCGCCGATGGAGGTAAGCTCGAAAGAGTTGTTCCGGTAGAGGTCGCGTTTGTGCAGATAAGCGAAAATTTCGGTGATGGCGACGTTGTAGATGCGGATCATGGTCACGCGCTCTTCGCTGTAGGGGCGGGAGCCGGGATCGTCCAGCGCGACCAGATAGCCGTAACTGTAGAGCGCCGCGGCGAGGTAATACTGGATCGCGAGATCCGGTTTGGAAGCGTACCGCAGTCCGAGGTTCAAGGCGGAATCGGCCAGCGCGCACAGGTATTCCGGCCGCGGCTCGTTTTTGAACAGCTGCTGGAGCCGGGAGATCAGCGCCGGCGGATCGTCCTCGTAGAGATCGGTCAGCAGGAAGTTGGCCAGCAGGTTGCTGGTGTCCTGAGTGATGCCTTCGCCGGTCGTGTTGATGCCGTAGTTGACCCGTTCGCGGGGCGAAACCCGGCTGACGGTGATTTCGCTCATGCAGCCGCCCGCCGGCAACAGCAGCAGCGGCAGCGCGGCAAGGACGAGCAGCCTGAATAGAATATTAGCCATGAATACGATCCTTTCCCGATGAAGGGGCCCGCCTCAGTTCACCGAAGCAGTTGTAAATTTGCGGCACCAGGTATTTGATGATCGAGGAGGCCGGAATGGCGAGGATCATGCCGGGGATTCCGGCGAAAATCGCTCCCAGCAGCACCACGATGATGGTTTCGAGGGTGGTCAACCCGAGCGACTCCCCGATCACGGCCGGGTAGAGAATGAATTGCTCGATCACTCCGTTATAGATAAGGTATACGGCGATGATCGCCGCGAGCTGGGCGCCGGTGGCGCTCGAACCGCCGACGGCCAATGTGACCAGCACGGTCAGCATCGCCGACAGGATCGGGCCGATGTAGGGCAGCAGAATGCCGCAGCCGGCCAGCATGCCGAGGATCGGAAAGTAGGGGACGCCGAGGAAGAAAAAGGCCGTGGTGTAGACCGTCGCGTCCACCAGCATCAGCGTCAGGTAGCCGCGCACCCAGACCCGCAGCTTGAGCAGCATGCCGCCGATGATCCGCTGCGCTTCGGCGATGGTGTCCTCGTCGGCGTCGGGCAGCCAGTTGCCGTTGAAGACGGTCCTTACCAGATATTCGCTCTGCTTGTCGGCGCTGCTGCCTTTCTCGCAGAATTCGGCCAGCTTGGTCAGGAAGAGCAGGAAAAAGAAAACAGTCAGCAACAGGTCCGCCAGAATCGCGCCGATCATGCCGAGTACGCCGGCGGTGAAAGAGAAGATGCCGCCGGTGCGTTTGAGCAGCATGCCGGCCAGCTCGCGCTGGGCGGATTCATCGTTCAGCAGCTTGCTGATCTGGTCCAGCCCGAACCGGACCAGCGGCAGGTTCTCGAACCGGACGCGCAACTGTTCCAGATAGAGCTGCCCCTGCGAAAGCAGCCGCTGCGCGCCGGTTTCGGCCAGCTGGGTTTCACGAGGGGAAGGGGTGAAGCCGAGCTGCCGGCCGCTGTCGGCCGGCGGAGACGCAACCGGAACGGAGGCGGGGGCGGCAACCGGCGGGACGGCCGGTTCCGGGGGAGGATCGGTGAAGGTGCGCTCCGTCCATCCTTTGACGGAATTGGTAAGATTCAATACATAGTGATGGGTCACCGAGGAGAAGACCAGCAGCAGTGCCAGCAGTGCCAGCACCAGCACGCCGGTGGTCATCGAAACCGCCTGTGTGATCAGTTTGCGCTCCGCTTTGAGCTGAACGGATTCAGCGTCCTCTTCCGGGGCGTCGTGCGCTTTGCGGCTGATCCGGCGGGAGATGCTGTGCAGCGGCCGGGCGAGCCAGCCGGTCAGGCGGAAGAACAGATAGCCGAGCCCCTTGCGCGCCCGCAGCCGCCGTTCGAAGAATTTTTCCACCGGCAGCAGCAGATAAGCGGCGATCAGCCCGAAGATTACCGACCGCAGCAGCGTCGCGGTCAGGATGAAGACCGCGACCACGATCACCGCGACCAGGATTCCGGCCCCGGAACGGATGATTTTCTGCCGCCGGACCCGTTGCGCCACGACATCTTCAGTCAGGGCGTCCAATTCTTCCGGCGTGAATTCGAGGCGCTGCCCGAGCCCGTAAATCAGCGCGTGGTTCACATCAAGCCCGGTACTGTCGGCGGCGAGCGCCAGCAGCATGCGGAGGATTTTCTCGCGTTCGAGTCTGGGCAGCGGCAGGAAGACCGGCGCGGCCTCTTCCACCGGAATCGGATGCAGGCTGCGCAGCTCCGTGACGAAGTGCTCCACTTCAAACGGGGAGTGATCGGCCGACAGAATCCGCCGCAGGGTGTCGAGGTCGCCTTCGGAGAGCGGCCCCCGGCTTTGCAGGATGCTTTTGACCAGCGCCAGCAGAGTACGCCGGGCGGCGGCCTCCTCGCTGTTCTCGCCGGCGAAGCGGAACAGTGATCCGAGCCCGGATATGGTGTTGCGCAGAGAATGCTCCAGACGGCCGCGCAGCCGGACTGAACCGGACAGTTTGGAAAAATTCATCATTCTTTCAACTTTCCTCCAGTCCGTTGCGCGATGGTGCCGTTCAGCGGATCCGCACGTCCCGGTGTCCGGGGATGATCTCCCCGATGATGCCGGTGGTGAACCCCTTGCTGCGGCCGATTTCGACCGCTTCATCCGCCGCGTTGGCCGGCACGAACCAGACCATGCCGACGCCCATGTTGAAGACCCGGTACGCTTCGATCGGATCGACATGGCCCTTTTCGACCAGCACCTTGAAGATCGGCGGGATCGGCAGCACGTCGGTCTTGAAGACCGCCGTCACGTCCTCCGGCAGGATGCGCGGCACGTTGTCGTACAGCCCGCCGCCGGTGATATGGGCGATGCCGTCCAGCGCGAGGCCGCGCTCCTGCGCTTCGCGGATGGCCGGATAATAGCTGGTGTGCGGCTTGAGCAGCGCTTCGCCGACCGTTTCGCCGAGCTCGTCCAGATAGGTGCGCACGTTGTAGCTGCACTGCGAGAACAGGATCTTGCGCGCCAGGCTGAAGCCGTTGGTGTGCAGTCCGTTCGAGCCGAAACCGATTGCGACGTGGCCGGGGCGGATCTTCTCGCCGGTGATCATCTTGGATTTCTCCACGATGCCGGTGATCACGCCGACCAGGTCGAAGTCATTGCCGTACATGCCGGGCATTTCAGCGGTTTCGCCGCCGAGCACCGCGACGTTGGCGGCTTTGCAGGCGTCGGCGATGCCGGTCAGCACTTCCTCATAGAGGGGGCTGCGCAGCTTGCCGATGCCGATGTAGTCCATGAAGTAGACTGGTTCGGCGCCCTGCACGGCGATATCGTCAATGCAGTGGTTCACGATGTCGTGGCCGACGGTGTCGTACTTTTCCATCATCATCGCGATCATCAGCTTGGTGCCGACTCCGTCGATGCTGGAGACCATCACCGGCTCCTTGTATCTGGAGAGGTCGATCTGGAAAAGCCCGCCGAAACCGCCGACCGGAGCCAGCATTTCGGGACGCCGGGTCTGCGCGAACTTCCGCTTGACCTGGGTGAGCAGCTCGGTTGCCAAATCGATATCCACTCCGGCGGCCTTGTACAAATCGCTCTTTACTTCTACGCTCATTTCATTCCTCTGAAGAGATGGGTCCATTGACTGCGGCTTATGCCGTATATATTTTGAAAGGAATATACACTGCCGTATAAAAAATTACAAGTTCCAGAACGCCTTGGGGCCGGAATAGCACATCCGCACCGCGAGGTCGGTCGCTACCTCTTCCGGGATCTGACCGCGCTCGACCATGTCGCCGATCACGTCGCTGAGCACCCGGCGGAACATCTCGAACCGGGAACCGTAGCTCAGCAGTTTGCGCGAGTCGGAAACCATGCCCGCGAAATTCGCCAGCGCGTCGATCGAACCGATGTATTCGAGCTGTCGGCGCATGCCGATCGGGTTGTCGTTGAGCCACCACGCCGAACCGAGCGACACCGTTTCGCCGAACGCGCGCGCCAGCGTCGCCAGCGACATCTGGTGGATCGCATCCATGCAGTACAGCACCACCTTGAGCTTGCCGTCGAAGCGGTTCAGCAGCGTCGCCAGCGGGCGGGTGTAGTCGATGAAGTGGCTGCTGACGTCGCCGCCCACGTCGGGCCCGAGCGCGTCGAAGAGGGTCTTGCGCACATCGCGCACCGCGCCGATATGGAGCTGGGTGACCCAGCCGGTTTCGGCGTTCAGGGCGGCCGCCTCCGCGAGGAAGGTGCCCATGTAGCAGTCGGTTTCCTCCTGCGTCAGCTCCTTGCCGGAGAGCGCTTTGCGGAACGCGGCGTCGGCGTCTTCAAAGCGGTAGTCGGCGCGCACCGGATATTCGATGCCGTGGTCGCTGGCACGGCAGCCGTGTTCGGCGAAGAAGTCGTGGGATTTCTTCGTCGCGTCGAGCAGGTCGGAGAGGGTTTCGATCTTCATGTCGAACCGCTTTTCGACCTGTCCGATATAGTCGCGCCAGCCCGGAGCGAAAATTTTCATCGCCTTGTCCGGACGCCACGTCGGACGGATCAGGGTGCGCCCGAACGCCTTGTTGGCGCGGTCGTGGTTTTCGAGGGTGTCGATCAGGTCGTCGGTGGAGCTCATCGCTTCGACGTTCAGCGGCCCGGTCAGCAGCGCCTGCGGGCGGAACGCGTCGGTCGCGAGCTTCGCGTTGACCTCTTCCCAGATTTTCGGGCCGTTCTCTTCGTTGAGCAGCAGGTCGATGCCGAAGTAGCGCCTGAGGTCGAGGTGGATCCACTCGTAGAGCGGATTGCCCGCCGTCTCCGGGAACACCTTCGCCATCGCGAGGAACTTGGATCTGGGATCGGCCTTGCCGGTGATCAGCTCTTCCGGCACGCCGCGTTTGCGCAGGAGTTCCCATACGTAGTGGTCGGTCGCGGCGAAGAGCTGCCACGCGTTGCTGTAACAGTTGTTGTCGGCGATCTCCTTCACGTCGGCGTGGTTGTGCGGGTCGATCACCGGCAGGTCCTTGACCGCGTTGAAGATGCGTTTGCCGGTTTCGTTGGTGATCAGGTAGTTGTCGTCCAGAAAAGCCATGATATCGATCTCCTCTCGTTCGGGTTATACGTTGACGGCGTCGGCGGAGGCGGCGTCCAGTTCGGCTTTGTATCTGCCGAGAATCGGGCGGATGCACTCGTTCAGGAAGTCCGTGACCTGTTCCGGCGCGCGTCCGATGAAAGTGGACGGGTCCAGCAGCGAATCGAATTCATCCCGGATGCACGCGAAGGCCGGATCGTTGCGGAGCCGGTCGAGCAGGTCGTTGTCGGCGCCCTCCTCTTTGACCCGCTTCGCGGCGGCCATCGAATGCGTGCGGATCACCTCGTGCAGTTCCTGCCGGTTGCCGCCTTTCTTGACCGCCGCCATCAGCAGGTTCTCGGTCGCCATGAAAGGCAGTTCCGATTGGATGTGGCGCCGGATCACATTGGGCCACAGCTGGATGCCGTTGGTGATGTTGATCAGCAGCGACAGGATGATGTCGGTCGCGAGGAAGCCTTCGGGCAGCACCAGGCGGCGGTTGGCGGAGTCGTCGAGGGTCCGCTCGAACCACTGGGTCGCCTCGGTCATCGCGGCGTTGCCGGGCAGGTTCATCACGTAGCGGGCCAGCGAGCAGACCCGTTCGCTGCGCATCGGATTACGCTTGTAGGCCATCGCGCTCGAACCGATCTGCTTCTTTTCAAACGGTTCTTCGACCTCCTTCATATTGGCCATCAGCCGGATGTCGGTCGCCATCTTGCTGGCGGTCTGCGCGATGCCGGAGAGGATCGCCATCACGAAGTAGTCGATCTTGCGGGTGTAGGTCTGGCCGGAGACCGCGACCACGTTGGCAAAGCCCATTCCGGCAGCGACGTCGCGCTCCAGTTGGCGGCATTTCGCATGGTCGCCGTCGAAAAGTTCGAGGAAGCTCGCCTGCGTGCCGGTGGTGCCTTTCACGCTGCGGAACGGGATGCGTTCGATCTCCTCCTCGACCCGCTCGAAGTCGAGCATCAGGTCCTGCAGATAGAGGCTGAACCGCTTGCCGACCGTGGTCAGCTGCGCGGGCTGGAAGTGGGTGAAGCCGAGGGTCGGCATCGCGCGGTGCTCGTCGCAGAACGCGGCCAGCTGCGCCATCAGCTTGAGCAGTTTGCCGCGGATCACCTTCAACCCTTCGCGCATCTGGATCAATTCGGTATTGTCGGTCACGAAGCAGCTGGTGGCGCCGAGGTGGATGATCGGCATCGCTTCCGGGCAGAGTTCGCCGAACACGTGGATGTGGCTCATCACGTCGTGGCGCAGCTCTTTTTCTTTGGCGGCGACTTTGTCAAAGTCGATGTCTTCGAGATGGGCGCTCATCTGTTCGATCTGGGTGTCGGTGATGTCCAGCCCGAGCTTCTGTTCGCACCGGGCCAGCGTCAGCCACAGCCGGCGCCAGGTGGAGTGTTTGTACTGGGGCGACCAGATGTAGCTCATCTCCTTTCCGGCGTAGCGGCCGGTCAGCGGATTCTGGTAGACGGTGTTGTCGGTATTCACGGAAACTCTCCCAAATCTGAAGTTTTCTTCGGCTTCGACGCCGAATTACGGTTGAATAATTCAAAAGCACAGCTTAATTATTAATGTAAAGCATGAAACGCCGTTTGGCAAGGCAAGTGGGAAAATATCTGTATGGAAATCCAACGTTTCGGCATTGTCGTGAAGGTCAACGATCTCGATGCGTGCCGCATCTTTTACCGTGAACTTTTTGCGCCGCTGCTTCCGGTGATGGACAGCACCTTCACCGTGGTGTTCGAGCTGGCGCCGAATCTGACCTTCTCTCTGGAAAAAAGCAATGCCCCCTATCTGGAGCACTCCTCCTGCGCGCAGGGTTGGAAATTCGACAGCGCCGACTTTGAATCGCTCCGCAGGCGGCTGGCTGCCGCCGGGTGCGAACTGGAGCCGGAACCGGACTGCCGCGATTCCGGCCTGTACTGGCGCGGCTGCGATCCCGAGGGCAATATCATTCTGGTGCGCCAGCTCGACGCGCTTTGAGATATTGTTCCACCGCATCGCGCTCGATCACCGGGAAGATGCGCCATCCGGTTTCCGGCCGGTCGAGCAGCGCACGCAGCGTGGCGCTTGAAACCAGCGTGTAGTCGGTGACGGCCAGCGTCAGTTGTTCCGGTGCGGCGGCAAGGCGCGGCTCCTGTCTGGCAGTGAAGGTCAGGGAAATTCCGGAAAACGCCGGGAGCTGGTTCCATTTCCTGGCCAGGTTGGCCTGCTCTTCCAGAAACTGCCGCAGTTGCTCATGGTCGAGCCGTATGGCGCACAGGCGGCTTTCATAGGGCAGCAGCTGGAAAAGTCCGGCGCGGTCAAGCCGCCGGAACGGTTCGGACTGCGGCCGGTACATCGCGAAAAATGCGGCTTCGGCTCCGGTCGCCGAGCGGTACGCGTCAGCGGCAAGGCGGGAAAACGGATGATTCCAGATGATTTCCGCCGGAAATTCGACCGGTTCCGGGAAAGTGATGACCTGTTCGGAGGCATAGCGGTCGAAGCCGGAGCGGAACGGGCGCTGGGCGGCGGCAACCTCCGGATCGGGGAGTGTGCCGGGGCGCAGCAGCTCCGAATCGATCCGCAGGATGCGCCGGGTGCGGTCGTCGAGCGTGATCCGGATTCGCCCCGCCGCTTCGGCGAACCGCCCTGTCTGCACGAAATGGACGTGTCCGGCCCGTTCGCCGGGATGCTCCTGATGGCTGTGCCCGCCGACGACCAGATCGATTTCCGGGAAGCGGCGCAGGAAATTTCCCATGCTGCCGATCGAGGAGTAAAGGCCGTTGTGCCAGAACAGAATCACCACGTCGGGAGCGGCGGCGCGGATTTCCGGCATGATCCGCTCCAGGGCGGCATACGGAGTGTCGAACCGGCTGCCGTCGGTCGGCAGCACCCGGTGTGGCATCTTGGGATCGGAAAGGCCGATCACCGCCGCGGAAACGCCGTTTTTGCGGAACAGTTTCCACGGAATGCCGGAGAGTCCGTTCCAGCGCCATTCGCCGCCGAGCGTGACGCCCCGGAAACTCTCCGCCAGCGTGCGGAACCGGTCGAAGCCCAGCTCGAAATCGTGGTTGCCGGGAATCCAGCAGTCGAAGTTCAGTGCGTTCAGCGATTCGATCATGATCCTGCCGCCGGAGAATTGCGAAAGCAGCGTTCCCTGCGCGGTGTCGCCGACATCGACCCGGAGGACCGCGTCGCCGCCCTGCCGGAGTGCGCCGCCGAGCGCGGCAAGCCGGTCGGCGTGTCCGTGCAGATCGGTGGTGCAGTAAAGTTCAAGCTCGGCGCTCCGGGCCGGGATCAGGGCCGCAAGGAGCAGCAACGGCAGCAACAGAAGTTTCATCATGGGCGGAATGTACGTCCTTTTTCCCCGGCTTTCAACCGAAAACGCGGGAAATCTTCGATTTTTTTGATCGGGAAAACTTGACGATCCGCTTTTTTGAGGCATATTATATAGACGTGTCCGTTGTGGACGGCAGATAGTGAATTGATTCAATATTTAACGATAAGAGGTTGTAACATGTCTCAGCATCCGAGTCTCCGCGTCGGCGGCAAGATCCGCAAGATCCGCAATGTGATGAAGCGCTACGAGCGCATCGACGTCCTTCTGGCCGACGGCCGGATCAAAGAGGACAAGGTTCTGGGCCTGCCGAAGACGAAGCCGACCGAAATCTGAGCGAACGGTTTCGTTGACAAAGCGCGGAGTGAAGCAATGCTTCATTCCGCTTTTTGTTTTCTAAGGGAACGGTAAGAGGGCCGCGTGGCCTTTTGAACCCGCCCGGGCCGCCGGAGGCAAGTACCGCCGACAGAGCTAATAAACTGATGGATAATAACCCCGGTTTTGAGATTTTTGCGCAGTAAAAAGCTCGAAACCGTACCCGGCGCCGGCACCTTGCCGGTCTGGGGTCCCGGGGGCGAAGCGCCCCGGGCCGCCGGAGGCAAAGTACGGAAAGGGATTGGTATGAGTGAGCTGGGAAATTTTGATGCCCTGACGCCGGAGGTGATTTTCGATGCGGCCGAGGAGGCGCTGAACTGCCGGTTTTCCGGCGTGCTGATGCCGCTGCCGAGTTATATCAACCGGGTCTATGAGATGGAAAGCCGCGACCGGCAGCGGTATATTTTCAAATTCTACCGGCCGGGGCGGTGGAGCCGTGTCGCGCTGCTGGAGGAGCATCTGTTTACGCTGGAGTGCCTGGCAGCGGAAATCCCGGTGATCGCACCGTTGCGGCTCGCTTCCGGTTCCACGCTGGGGACGGCGGCGGACGGGACGTTTTACGCGGTGTTTCCGAAGCGCTGGGGGCGGGCGTTGGAGGCGGATGACGATTCCGATGTGTGGTTCCGGCTCGGTTCGCTGCTGGGACGGGTGCACACGGTGGGGGCGAAGCGTCCGGCGCGTCACCGGCTGCGGCTGGACCCGCGGGAAACCACCGTTTCCGAAGTCGCGCGCCTGTTGACCTGCGGCGTCGCTTCTCAGGCGGTGCTTCCGCAATTGACTGCGGTGCTGAAGGAGCTGCTGCGGCTGCTGTTCGCTGAATTTCATGCGGGTGAAGTGATCCGGCTGCACGGCGACTGTCACAAGGGCAATATTCTGGAGCGCCCCGGCGAGGGACTGATGGTCATCGATTTCGACGATATGGTTTCGGGGCCTCCGGTGCAGGACCTGTGGCTGCTGCTGCCGGGGCCGGTCGAGGAGTGCGGAGGGGAATTGGAGCGACTGCTGGCCGGTTATCAGCTGATCCGGGAGTTCGACCGGTCCGGTCTGCGTCAGATTGAGCTTCTGCGCGCGATGCGCATGATCTATTTTCTGGACTGGTGCGCGCGGCAGCGGCATGACTACAATTTTCAGGAACGCTATCCCAACTGGGGGACGGACGCCTTCTGGCGCTCCGAAACCGCCGCTCTGGCCGAGCAGCTGGGCCGGATCGCACGGTATGATCCCTGCTTCGGCCGAACGTGATGGGCGGTTATGGAAATGAGGCGGGGTTTGGGCTTGAATGTGGAGATAAATCTTTGCAATCCAAGTCATTATGCGTTTTTATGTTCCGCGATATAGGGACTCTCCTGAGGTATGCTGCGGCCCTTTCTCTCTGATTTCCATATAGTAGGAAGCCGGAATTTTTTTCCGGAGACCGGCCGGACAATTTTTCGGATATTCCGGCCACAGCTTGACTTTTGGCCGGACTTAAAGTACATTGACGGAAATCAGACCGACGTGAAGAAGGAGATGGTAATGATGATTTCTGAAAAACAGACCTGGGATCTTTCCCCGCTTTATTCCAGCCTCGAAGCCTGGGAGGCTGATTTCAACCGGATCAAACCGCTGGCCGAGGCGTTTCTGGCCTATCGCGGCCGCCTCGCCGAATCGGCGCTGGTGCTGAAAGAGGCGATCGAGGCGCTGGACGCCTTTGAGCGCCTCGGCGAAAAGGTCTATGTATTCGCCCACTTGCGCTCCGACGAGAACACCGCCGACAACGCCAACCGCAGCCGGGTGGACCGGGTCGAGGCATTGTTTGCGTCGCTGGCCGAAACCAGCGCGTGGTTCGATCCGGAAGTGATGGCGATCCCGGAAGAGCGGATGAATGCGTTCCTCGACGCTCCCGAGCTTGCCCTCTACCGGCGCAGTCTCGTCGAATTGCTGCGCGAAAAGCCGCACACCCTTTCCGAACCTGAGGAGCGGCTGCTCGGCACCCTCGGCGATGTGCTCGGCTATCCCGACAAGACCTTTGAAATCCTGAACGACGCCGACCTCGATTTCGGCAAGGTGAAGGGCGAATCCGGCAAGCCGGAGCTTCTGACCCACGGCAGCTACCGCAAGTTCCTTGAAAGCGCCGACCGCGAGGTGCGCAAACGGGCGTTCAGGAAGATGTTCGGCACCTACCGCAAGTTCCGCAACACCTTTGCGACCACGCTGGACGGAGCGGTGAAGCGACACGCCGTTTCCGCGAAAATCCGTCACTATCCCTCCTCGCTCGCCAAGTCGCTGGCTTCGGACAACGTGCCGGAGGCGGTGTACCGCAACCTGATTTCCACCGTCCATGACCACCTCGGCGGCTTTTACGATTACATGAAGCTGCGCCGGGAGGTGATGAAGCTCGACAAGCTCGATATGTTCGACATGTACAACCCGCTGCTGCCGGGCTGCCGCCGCGAATACAGTTTCCCCGAGGCGGTCGGACTGGTCCGGGAGGCGCTGAAGCCGCTCGGGGAGGATTACGCGAAGAATCTGGAGCTGGCGTTCACCCAGCGCTGGGTTGACGTGCCGGAGCGCAAGGGGAAGCGCTCGGGAGCTTATTCGAGCGGCTGCTACGACAGCTACCCCTATTTGCTGCTGAACTACAACCGCACGCTGAACGACGTGTTCACTCTGGCGCACGAGCTGGGCCACTCGATGCACAGCTTCTATTCGAACCGCACCCAGCCCTATCACTACGCGGGCTACAGCATCTTCGTCGCCGAGGTCGCCAGCACCACCAACGAAATCCTGCTCTTCGAGCATCTGCTGGAGAAGTCGGACGACCGGGAGTTCCGGGCATTCCTGTACGGTCACCTCGCCGATGAAATCCGCGGCACCATCTACCGCCAGACCATGTTCGCGGAATTCGAGCTGATGGTTCATGAGCTGGCCGAGTCCGGCGTGCCGCTCTCGGCCGACCTGCTGAACGAGAAGTATTTTGAACTGAACAAGCTCTACTACGGCCCCGAGGTGGAGGCCGACCCGCTGATCGCGGTCGAATGGGCGCGCATTCCACACTTCTACTACAACTTCTACGTGTACAAATACGCGACCGGCATGTCCGCCGCGATCAAGCTGGCCGAAAACCTCCGTTCCGGCGACCCGGCCAAACGGGAGGCCTATTTCGGCTTCCTGAAGGCGGGGGACTCCAAGGATGTGCTGGACATCATGAAAGACGCGGGAGTTGACCTGTCGACCCCCGCGCCGGTGGCCGCCGCGCTGGACTACTTCAGCGCCACGGTCGGCCGCCTCCGCGAAACCCTCGGCCTTTAGAGTTGATTAATCAACGCCGTGTGCAAGTTTCCGAACCGGGATTTCGCCTTCGGCGCCCAAGGCGAAATTCCGAATCCGTTGTGAGCTTGCTTCATCAGTTAATAAACTCTCCCGGACCGACGGCTGTGCCGGTCCGGGGCTGATGCGCCGGCCGGAGCTATTTGCGGCGGTCGACATAGGCGGTGTGCAGCAGCTGGTGGGCGAAGTGGCTGCCGGGCTCCCCGAGAAATTCGGCGTAGAGACGCTGAATGGAGGGATTCCGGTGCGATTTGCGGACCGGCTGGGATTTGTCGTCCCGGTAGAGGGCTTCGAGGCGCTTTTGCAGGATGGTGGTGTCACCGTGGTGGTAGGGCTGGCCGCCGCCGTTCAGGCAGCCGCCGGGACAGGCCATGATTTCGATGGCCTGATAGTCGGCTTCCCCTTTCTGAATTTTCTCGAGCAGTTTGCGGGCGTTGCCGAGGCCGGAGCAGACGGCGACGTGCAGTTCGAGGCCGTTGATGTTCACGGCGGCTTCCTTGATCCCGTCGAGGCCGCGTACGCCGGTGAAGTCGATCTCCTGCAGGTCCTCTCCCGCGATCCAGTCGGCGGCGGTGCGCAGGGCTGCTTCGAGGACGCCGCCGGTCGCGCCGAAGATCACGGCGGCTCCGGTGGATTCGCCGAGCGGGGAGTCGTATTCGCCCTCTTCAAGCTGGTCGAACTGGATGCCCGCTTCGCGGATCATGTCGGCGAGTTCGCGCGTTGAGATCACGATGTCCACGTCGCGGATGCCGTCGCGGCTGAACTCCTCGCGGGCGGCTTCGTATTTCTTGGAGAGGCATGGCATCACCGAAACGACCGTCAGGTTTTCCGGGGCGATGCCGGCCTTCTGCGCGAAGTAGGTCTTGGTGATCGCGCCGAACATCTGCTGCGGCGACTTCGCGGTGGAGGGCATGTAGATCAGCTCCGGGAACTGGTGTTCGAGGAACTTGACCCAACCCGGGCAGCAGCTGGTCAGGATCGGCAGGTTTCTGCCGCTTTTGATCCGCTCGATCAGCTCGGTGGTCTCCTCCATGATGGTCAGGTCGGCGGCGAAGTCAGTGTCGAACACCCGGTCGAAGCCGAGCATCCGCAGCGCGGTGACCATCTTGCCGGTGCTGACCGAACCGGGAGGCAGGCCGAAGGCTTCGCCGATCGCGACGCGGACCGCCGGGGCGGTCTGGACCACCACGGTCTTGGCCGGGTCGTTCAACGCGCGCCAGACCGGATACTTATAGTCGATTTCGCTGAGCGCCCCCACCGGGCACGCCTGCACGCACTGGCCGCAGAACACGCATTCGGTTTCGGCAAGCGGTTTCAGCCCGGCCGGGGCGACCACCGCGTTGAAGCCGCGCCCGACGCCGGAGAGCACGCCGACGGTCTGGATCGCGTTGCAGGCGGTTTCGCAGCGGCGGCACATGATGCACTTGTCCAGGTCGCGGGCGATCGCCTGGCTGGAGAGGTCCTTGTTGTAGGTGGACTGCTCGCCCTTGTACAACAAATGGTGCAGGCCCATCTCCTGCGCGAGCGCCTGGAGTTGGCAGTTCAGGTTTTTCGGGCAGATCAGGCAGTCCTTCGGGTGGTCCGAAAGCAGCAGGTCGAGGATGGTGCGCCGGGCGTTGATCGCGCGCAGCGTGTTGGTGTGCACCTCCATCCCTTCCGCGGCCGGAGTGCTGCAGGCCGGGGCGAGGTTGGGCCGTCCCTTGACTTCGACCACGCAGATGCGGCAGGAGGCGCTGCGGTGATCGACGTGAAAGCAGTCCATTTTGAAGTGGCAGAGGGTTGGGATTTTGATTTCGAGCTTCTCCGCCGCTTCAAGTATGGTGGAACTGGGAGCGACGCTGACCGGCTGTCCGTTGATTTTCAGATTGATGTTCATATCGGCAAAACTCCTGTAATTCAATGTTTTTCCACCGCGTGGAATTTGCAGGTCTGGAAGCAGACGCCGCACTTGATGCAGCGGGACTGGTCGATCCGGTGCCGCATCTTGCGTTCGCCGCTGATGCAGTTGACCGGACAGCGGTGGAGACAGAGTCCGCAGCCGACGCAGCGGTCGGAGATTTCGTACCGGATCAGCTTCGCGCAGACTCCCGCCGGACAGCGGGAGTCCTTCACATGGGCGAGGTATTCGTCCTCGAAGTTCGCCAGCGTCGACAGCACCGGATTCGGCGAGGTCTGGCCGAGCCCGCAGAGCGCGGTGTCCTTGATCGTCGCCGACAGGGTTTTCAGCCGGTCGATCACGTCAAGCGAGGCGCGCCCTTCGGTGATCTCGTTGAGCATCTCGTACATGCGGCGGTTGCCGATGCGGCAGGGAGTGCATTTGCCGCAGGATTCGTCGAGGGTGAATTCGAGGAAGAACTTCGCGATGTTGACCATGCAGTCGTCCTCGTCCATCACGATCATGCCGCCGGAGCCCATCATCGAGCCGATGCTTTTGAGCGCCTCGTAGTCGATCGGCAAATCGAGGTTGGCCGGGGTGATGCAGCCGCCGGAGGGACCTCCGGTCTGGACCGCCTTGAAGGCGCGGCCGTTCTTGATGCCGCCGCCGATGCCGAACACGATGTCGCGCAGCGTCGTTCCCATCGGGACTTCGACCAGCCCGACCTTGGCCACCTTGCCCGCCAGCGCGAACACCTTCGTGCCGGGCGAGCCGGCGGTGCCGAGCGAACGGAACCACTCCGCTCCTTTGCGGACGATCGCGCCGATGCAGGCGTAGGTTTCGACGTTGTTGACCACGGTCGGCTTCTTCCACAGCCCTTCGACGGCGGGGAAGGGGGGCTTCACGGTCGGCTCGCCGCGTTTGCCCTCGATGGAGTGAATCAGCGCGGTCTCCTCGCCGCAGACGAACGCGCCCGCGCCGTACTTGATTTCGATCCTGAAATCGAAGCCGCTGTCGAAGATGTTCCGGCCGAGCAGTCCGAGTTCCTCCGCCTGCCGGATCGCGATTTCGAGCCGCCTGACCGCCAGCGGATATTCGGCGCGGATATAGATCACGCCGGTGTGCGCGCCGATCGCGTAGCCGCCGATCGCCATCGCTTCGAGGACGGTATGAGGATCGCCTTCAAGCACCGCCCGGTCCATGAAAGCGCCGGGGTCGCCCTCGTCGGCATTGCAGATGATGAACTTCTCTTCGGACTTCTGGTCGGCGGCGAACTGCCACTTGCGGCCGGTCGGAAAACCGCCGCCGCCGCGTCCGCGCAGGCCGGAGGCGGTGATCAGGTCGATCACCTGCTGCGGCGTCATCTGCGTGACCGCCTTCGCCAGCGCGGCATAGCCGTCATCGGCGAGATACTCCTCGATATTCTCCGGATTCAGCCGGCCGGTGTTGCGCAGCACGATGCGCGCCTGCGGTTCGCCGGGCTTCGCGGTTTCGAATTCCGGGTAATACCAGTTGCGTTCGAGCGTGCGCGTGCCGGGGGCGATCGAGGAGGTTCCGGCGGCGAGGATCGCCGGAACCTGCTCCGGCGTCACGTCGCCGTAGATCAGCTTTTCACCGGTGGCCTCGTCGGCCAGCATGATCACCGGTTCGGCGTGGCAGAGGCCCATGCAGCCGACTTCACTGACTTCGATCGCGTTTTCAAGATTGCGTTCGGCGATCTCCTGGTGGATCGCCTTGAGCACGGCGGCGGTTCCGGCGGCGATGCCGCAGGTTCCCATCGATACGAGCAATTTGATCGGCTTCCGGGGCCGGGATTTCAAAAGGGAGGCGGTTTGCGCCAGTTCTTCGGGTGAAGTGATTTTCATTGACAGAACTCCAGTCGATTCCATGGTTGTTTTTCCGGCCTGCCGGTTCAGTCGGCGCAATCCTGCAGGATGTCGGCGACCTTTTCCGCGGTCACGTTGCCGTAGACCTTCTCGTTGACCATCACCACCGGGGCGAGGCTGCAGGCTCCGACGCAGCGCAGCGCGCCGAGAAAGAACTTGCCGTCGGGAGTGCTTTCGCCCTCCCTGATCTCCAGCCGGCGCTTGAATTCGTCGAGCACCTTCGGCGCGCCCTTCACGAAGCAGGCGGTCCCGGTGCAGACGTTGATCTTGTAGCGGCCGATCGGCTGGTCGATGAAGTAACTGTAGAAGCTGATCACGCCGTAGACTTCGGCGCGGGAGATATTCAGTCTGGCGGCGACGAAGCTCTGCACCTCTTCGGAGAGGTAGCCGAACAGGTGCTGGGCGCGGTGCAGAATTTGGATCAGCGATCCCCGCCGCCGGTCCGGGTTGTCCCCGACCTGCAAGGTCCCGATGTACCGTTCAAGCTCGTCGAACTTCTGTTGTTCTTCCGGCGGCCGGGCCATGGTCCCGGATGCGTTCCGGCAGTTGCAGCACATATCTTCCCTCCTTCGTGAAAATTGAAAAAATCGATTCGGAGCAGGACGCCCGACTTCGTTCTTTTTATACTGAATAGCGCCAAAGTACCCGATTTCAAGCGGAAATTCAGCCGTGAAAACACTTTTTACCGCTTTTTTATTTTTGTCGTAACTCCCTTACGCTCAATCGATAAAAAGTTATCGATCGACAGTTGGGAACTCCGCGCGGTTTCACGGCGGGAAACAGGGAAAAGGAAAACTTGAAAAATAGTAAAAATAATGTATAGTAAACGAAATTTATTATCCAGCAAAGGAGTATTTTCCATGAGCCGCGATTTGAAACTGTTTATCCGCTACATCACTCCGTCCATGGCGGGCATGCTGATTGCGGGGCTGTACAGCATCGTCGACACCTTTTTCATCGGCAAGGCGGTCGGAGCCGTCGGACTGGCGGCGGCGGCGCTCACCTGGCCGGTGGTGATGCTGTCGGGGGCGCTGGGGGATATGATCGGCACCGGTGCGGCGATTCTGCTGTCGCAGGAGCGGGGCGCCGGGAACCATGCGACGGCGAACCGGGCGTTCTGCTGCATGATTCTGGCTGAAATCGTGGTCGGGGCGCTGTTCGCGGCGCTGCTGATTCCGGTGCTGCCGGCGGTGCTGCGGGGGTTGGGAGCGACGCCTGAGCTGTTCGGCGGGGCGTACCGGTATGCGCTGATCCTGGTCGGCACCTCCATACTTCCAATGCTGGCGATGGGCTGCATCGCGGTGATGCGCAACGACGGGCAGCCGGTGCTGGCGATGTGGCTGGTGGTGGTCGGGCTGGTTTCAAACATCATACTGGACTATTTGTTTATCTTCCCCTTCGGCTGGGGACTGGCGGGAGCGGCGGCGGCCACGGCGATCGCCCAGTCCCTGACGGTGGTGTTTGGAGCCTGCTACTTCCGGAGCGGCAGGACGGCGCTGCGGCTGACGCTTGCCGGACTGCGCCCCGACTGGAGGATTCTGGGAATCTGCTTCCGGAACGGCATCCCGACGCTCGGGGCACAACTGTCGATCATCGGCATGCTGCTGATGCACAACTACCAGTCACTGCGCTATGCGGCGGTGGCCGGGCTGGCGGCTTATTCGCTGATCGCCGCGATCGAATCGATGGGTTCGATGCTGATGACCGGCCTGGCGGCGGGTGTGCAGCCGCTGGTCAGTTATTTTCACGGGGCGCGCAAGCACCGGCGCAAGCTCCGGCTCGGTTATTACGGGTTGTGGACCGGCTTCGGGCTGGGCGTGGTGATGATGATCGTTTCGATTGCCGGATACCGTATTTTTCCGGCCTGGTTCGGGTTGGACGGAAACGTGGCGTCGCTGGCCGGCCGGGGGCTGCTGATCAGTGCGCCGACCTTCCTGCTGCTGGGGGTGGTCCGGGTGGGAAGCTACTACTTTCAGTCCAGCGGCAGGCTTGCCGCGGCTTCCGTGCTGATTTATGGAGATACCTGCCTTGCATTGCCGCTTTGTCTGTTTATATTACCGTTATGGCTGGGAATCGACGGAGTGTGGGCGGCCATGCCGGTGTCGCGGGTGCTGCTCTTTGCGGTGCTGGCCTGCTACTGGCACCGGTTTAATTGGAAAGGCAAACAAAGGGAGCTGGCGAATGCCTGACGGAAAAGCGAAGCAATATCTGGCTGAATATCTCGAATTGTGGCACGTGACCGATGCCGCCTACAGCAAACTGCTGAAGCGGTGGAACCTTTCGCTGAATGCGCTGTGGGTGATCGATCTGCTGTACCGCCACCCGGAAGGGGTGGAACCGGCGGTGATCGCGGAATTGACCCATACGCTGCGGCAGACGGTGACCGTAGTGCTGAACGACCTGGAGGAGCGCGGCTGCCTGTACCGGGAGCCCAACCTGACCGACCGCCGCCGCAAGCGGATCAGGCTGACTCCGGCCGGGCGGAAGTTCTGCGGCGAAGTGCTGGAGACGGTCGGCCGGATCGAATTGGACTGCATCGCGGAAATGAACGAGGAAGAGCAACAGCAGCTGATCCGCCTCTCCCGGCGGTTCTGCGCTAATCTGGCCAGGGCGGTTGAAGCGGAGTGACCGGAGTTTATTGCCCGTTGCCGAATGCGTTGCGCAGCGTCGGGTCGCTGCTGCGGCGGCGGAAGTTGCGCATTGCCCCGAACAGCTCCGGGAGGGTGAAACCGCATTCCGGATTGTGTTTCAAATAGCAGTTCAGCAGTTCTTCGCCCTCCTCGGGGAGAAGCTGCAGGTCTTTCAGCAGCGTGTAGAGGTCGAAGGCGATTCCGGGCTTCATCTGGCTGGGGAGGCGGAACCGGCCGCGCGCCATGTCGATCCAGAAAATCTCCATTTCCCCGGCGGCGTTCTCCCGCCACAGGATGTTCCGCGGGTGGAAGGCCTTGTGCAGAAAACCGCGCCGGTGGATCTGCGCGAGATAAGGCATGTTCCGTTCCCAGAACTGCCGTCTCCGGGCGGTGTCCTCCCGGAGGTTCCCGCCGCACATGAAATCCCGGCCGTCGCGGGCGCCGGGGATGAATTCCGTGACGATGAAGAAGCTTTTCAGGTTGAAAAGGCGGCGGCTTTCCCCGATGGCGAGGATGCGGGCCGCGGGGATTCCGAGCCGGTACAGCAGCTGGTAATTGCGGTGTTCGCGCGCCGCCTGGGAAAGCTGGAACCAGTAGCGCCCCGATTTCGGGGTGCTGCAGGATTTGTAGACCACGTTCCTCCCGCCGTATTCGGGAGGCAGCTGGATGTGCCAGACCTGCTTGCCGTTATGGTCCGAGAGCAGATGGCGGCGGTCGAAAAGGGCCGGATTGCGCCGGAGGTACTCCAGTCCTTCCGTAAAGTCGGGCGTCGACCAGTTCCGGTGATAAAGGAACCAGAACGGCAACCAGATGGGAATGGCTTCGGCCGGTGATATAATCCGCATATCCAAACTGTAAAATTTTTACCGAACCGTGTCCGCTCCGGCCGGACCGGCGAATCCCCCGGGAAAGCGTTTCCCGCCGTGATGGCGGCTGTTGCTCCCGGAGACGAACTGCGGCTGGTCCATGATTGAAAACCGTCCCGCCGGCGAATGGGTTGAACGGCGGGCTTTCACGCGTTTTAACATACTTCATTCCGGCGGAGATTGCAATCGGAAAGTTTAAGAATCGGTCATATTTCTTTCATGCCGGCGGGATGCGGCCCGGCCGCGGCAAAACGTTCCGTTTTCCTTCCCGGCGGGCGGAAACGATGAACATTTTTTGATAGCCGTTACTTTTTTGAGTAAAAATGCTCAAAAAGTATTTTCATATTGCGCTTTTTGTGCTATAATTATAGACAGCGATTGACGCTTTGATATAACAGTTGGAATAAGTGAGGAAACGGCGCGGGGCGGAAAGCTTCGGGGAGCCGGAAATTCAGATGAGCAGCTTACAGTACTTGTACTTTAAGATAGATCGACAATCCGGGATTGTCCGTCAGCCCGGCCGGTGCGGAGAAAATCCGCCGGCGGAGGCCGGTCTGCCTTTGTGTTTCCGTCCTGTGGATTTCAGGTGCGGCCGTTCTTCCTCGGCTGATTGAAATTCACGGACGGGCCAATGGAAGAGAATTTATTCAGCTTCGGCGCGGAAGAGCCGGGGCATTCCGAAATTCCGGCGACGGATTCCGATTCCGGGATGCCGCTGCCGGCCCGTCTGCGTCCCCGTTCTCTCGACGAATACATCGGGCAGAATCATCTGCTCGCCCCCGGCAAGCTGTTGCGGCGGGCGATCGACGCGGACCGGTTCAGTTCGGTTATCCTGTCGGGACCGCCGGGAACCGGCAAGACCAGTCTGGCCGAGGTGATCGCGCGGGTTTCCAATTCGGAATTCGTGCGGCTTTCTGGCGTGACCTCCAGCGTCGCGGATGTGCGCAAAGAGATCGCGCAGGCGGTCACCCGCCGCCGGATCAACGGGCGCCGGACGATTCTCTTTGTCGATGAGATCCACCGTTTCAGCCGTTCGCAGCAGGATTCGCTGCTGCCGGACGTCGAGAACGGCAATGTCCGCCTGATCGGGGCGACGACCCACAATCCGCAGTTTTATGTGGTCGGGGCGCTGCTGTCGCGGTCGCTGGTTTTTCTGCTGCAGCCGTTGACGGAGGATGATATCCTGACGCTGCTGCGCCGGGCGGTCGCCGATCCGCGTTCCTTTCCGGGGCGGCGGGTCGAACTTGAGCCGGACGCGGCGGAGTTCATCGCCCGCACCTGCGAGGGAGACGGGCGGCGCTCGCTGAATGCACTGGAAATCGCGGTATTGACCAGCGATCCCGGCGCGGACGGAGTGACCCGGGTCACCCGGGAGGTCGCGGAGTCCTCGGTCCAGAAGAAGATGATCGTCTACGGCGACGACGGGCATTACGATACGGCTTCGGCCTTTATCAAAAGCATGCGCGGTTCGGACGCCGATGCGGCAATTTACTATCTGGCGAAGATGCTGCACGCAGGCGAGGATATCCGGTTCATCGCCCGGCGGCTGGTGATCTTCGCCGCCGAGGATGTCGGCAATGCCGATCCGCGGGCGCTGCAGCTGGCGACGTCGGCGATGCAGGCGGTGGAGATGATCGGGCTGCCGGAGGCGAATCTGATTCTGTCGCAGGCGACGCTTTACTGTGCGACCGCTCCCAAGAGCAATTCGGCGACGACCGCAATCATCGCGGCGCAGGCGGATGTGGAGAAGGACCGGGTGCAGCCGGTGCCGCTGCATCTGCGTGACGCGCATTACGCGGGAGCCAGAGAGATGGGCAACGGCGTCGGTTATCAGTATCCGCACGATCATGAGGGCGGATTCGTGGTACAGGATTACCTGAGTGTGGAAAAGCGCTATTACGAGCCGAAAAACAGCGGCTACGAGAGCAAGATCAAAGAGCGGGTCGAATACTGGCGTTCGCTCCGGGAGTATGGAAAAGATGACGGAGCCGGCCGTTAAACGGGAGTTGCGCGAGCGTTTTCTGGCGCTGCGGCGGGCGATCGCCCCGGCGGAACGCCGGGAAAAGGCTGCCGCGATCTGCCGGAATATCCGGGCTCTGGAGTGCTATCGGCGATCGGAGTGCGTCGCAATTTACGCAACCGACGGCGAAGAACCGGATCTGTTCGGCCTGTGGGGAGAAAAACGTTTTTTTCTGCCCCGTTACCGGGTTGACCTGAAGCGGTACGAGCTTGTGGAGGTCGCGGACCGGGAGCGGGAGCTGGTTGCGGGAAAGTACGGGCTGCTGGAGCCGCGCCCGGAACTGGCGGCGGCTGCGCCGGAGTTTGCGGCGCATGAGCTGCTGTTCCTGACGCCGGCGGTGGCCTGTACGAGAGCGGGTGTCCGGCTCGGGCGCGGCGGCGGTTTTTATGACCGGATGCTGGCCGGGGCGGTTCGTCCGGTGATAGGAGTGATTTACTGCTGCCAACTGGCGGAGGCGCTTCCCGTGGAAGCGCATGACCGTCCGGTGGAGGTGGTGGTGACGGAAGAGGAAGTCGTTGAAACAACGGCGGTTTCCTCGATGAATTGAGTAACAAGAACAACAGTTGGTGTTGATTCCGGAATTCGGGCGGCACGGCGGCACGGGGGTGTCGTTCTGCCGGATGAATTCGGAGTTTGCCATAAAAAAGGGGATGAAAATAGAGAATGGGACACGCAGAGCTTTGGGCGATGATCGCCGTGGCGTGCATCTTTACCGCGATCGGCATTGCGGCGGGGATCATGCTGAACAGTTGGATCCAGAAGATCCAGAAGGATTCGGCGATCAAAAGCGCCGATAAAATCAAAAAAGACGCCGAACGCGAGGCGGAGCATCTGCTGCGCGATGCACGGGTTTCCGCCAAGGCCGAAACCTTGAAAATGCGCGAAGAGTGTGAATTGGAGCTGAAGGAGCGCCGCCGGGAGCAGACCACCAACGAGAAACGTCTGGCCCAGCGCGAGGAGCTGCTCGACCGTCGCGCCGATTCGATGGACGCGAAGTCCAAAAACATTGAGAAGCAGGAAAAAGAGATCGAAACGCTGCGCGAACGGCTGACCGCCCGTGAACAGGAGCTGGCGAAAAGCATCTCCCGGCAGATCGACGAACTGGAGCGTATCGCGGGAATAAATCGCGACGAGGCCCGCGAAATCCTGCTGGAAAAGCTGAAAAACGAGATCAAGAATGAATCCGGTCTGATGGTGCGCAACCAGCTTGAGGAGGCGAAAGCCCGGAGCGAGCGCGAAGCGCGCCGCATTCTGACCTACGCAATCCAGCGTTACGCCAGCGACTGCACCTACGAGCGCACCACCGCGACGATTCCGCTGCCGACCGATGAGATGAAGGGGCGGATCATCGGCCGCGAGGGACGCAACATCCGCGCGATCGAAGCTGCCACCGGCGTCAGCATCCTGATCGACGATACGCCGGAAGCGGTGGTGATCAGCTGCTTCGACCCGGTCCGCAAGGAGGTCGCGCGCCAGTTGATGGAGCGGCTGATCGCCGACGGCCGGATTCATCCGACCCGCGTCGAGGAGCTGGCCAAGAAGATCAGCAAGGATCTTGAGGAAGAACTCTATCAGGTCGGCGAGGCCGCGGTGCTCGAAACCGGCATCCAGGGCGTTTCGCCGCAGATCATGAAGCTGCTCGGCCGCCTGAAGTACCGGTACAGCTTCTCGCAGAATGTGTTGCAGCACTCGCTGGAAACCTCCTATTTCATGGGGATCATCGCGGCGGAGCTGGGACTGGACGAGCAGAAAGCCAAGCGGATCGGCCTTTTCCACGACCTCGGCAAGGCGATCGACCACGAGGTCGAGGGGCCGCACGCCCAGATCGGCGCCGATCTGCTGCGTAAGCACAACGAGGCGAAAGATGTGGTCCACGCGGTGGCCGCGCACCACGGCGAGGTGGAGCCGGAGAGTTTGTACGATATCCTGATCAGCGCCTGCGACACTCTGAGTGCGTCGCGTCCCGGCGCCCGCAGCGAAACCACCGAGCTGTATTTGAAGCGGCTGGAGCAGCTTGAGACGATCGCGCACGAGTTTTCGGGCGTGGAATCCTGTTTCGCGCTGCAGGCGGGCCGCGAGATCCGCGTGGTGGTGCTGCCGGAAAAGATCGGTGAGGGTGAAGCGCAGATGCTGGCCAAGGATATCTGTGCGCGCATCGAAAAGGAGATGACCTATCCCGGCCAGATCAAGTGTACGGTGATTCGCGAAACCCGTTCGGTGGAATACGCGAAGTAATTTGCGGACTGGAATAACTGCGGCGGGAAGCGCGGGGCGGCGGCTCCGGTTTCCCGCCGTATTCATAATGGCTCTTTAACGGAATCTGGTGCGAAAGATGAATCTGGAAAGTCGGGTCAACCTTGAAGTCGACTTGAAAAAACTGGCGGATAATTTCCATGAAATCCGGCGGCGGGTTTCCCCCTGCCGGCTGATGGCGGTGCTGAAGGCGAACGCCTACGGCCTCGGCGTGCAGCCGGTGGCGGAGGTGGTGAAGCAGGCGGGAGCCGCCGCGTTCGGCGTGGCGGAGATCAATGAGGCGGTCGAGCTGGTTCCGCTCGGGCTGCCGGTGCAGATTCTCGGCAACCTGCTGCCGGACGAGATCGCCCCGGCGGTGGAGTACGGCGTCATCTGCCCGCTGAACGACCTTGAAATGGCGAAGAAGATCAGCGCCGAAGCGGTCCGGCAGGGGAAAACCGCGACCGGCGCTGTGACCGTGGACTCCGGCATGGGACGGCTCGGCATGCCCGCCGCGGAGGCCGCGGAACAGATTCTGGCGATGCGCGGCTTGCCGAACCTGAAGCTGGACGGCATTTATTCGCACTTCTCCTCGGCTTTCATGCGCTATGACGACTACAGCCTCGGTCAGCTGGCGAGCTTCAAGACGCTGCTGGCCGAGCTGAAGGGGGCCGGTCTGGAGTTCCCGAATGTGCACATGGCGGCCAGCGACGCGCTGAATAATTTCCCGGACAGTACGCGGCCCCCGTTCACGCTTGCACGCTGCGGCATCAATATGTACGGCTATTACGACAACGAAGTGCATCAGTCGATGCGGCTGGCTCCGGTGGTCGAGCTGAAGACCCGGCTGGCGGCGGTGCGGATGCTGGCGGCCGGGTCCTGCATCGGCTACGGCCGGATGCATCGGCTGCAGAAGGATACCCGCGTCGGGACCATTGCCGCCGGATACGCGGACGGCCTGCCGCTGGCGCTCTCCAATCGGGGCTATGTGCTGGTGAACGGAGTGCTCTGTCCGGTGCTCGGGCGGATTTCGATGGATTACACCACGATCTCGCTGGAAAATGCACCGGAGGCGCAGCCCGGCGACGAGGTGGTCTGCATCGGCGGGCAGGACGGCCGGTTCGTCTCGCTGGAGGACTGGGCGCAGCTGAAGGGAACCCATGTCTACGACCTGCTCTGTTCCTTCGGCACACGGGTGCGCCGCCGTTATGTGAACCGGCCTGTCGCCGGCTGACGCATTGCCTCCGGCGGCCCGGGGCAACGCCCCGGGAGCACTTCGTCTCCCGGGCCCCCCGACCGGCAAGGTGCCGGAGCCGGGTACGGTTTTGAATTTTTACTGCGTAAAAATTACAAAACCGGGGATAGTATCTATAGGTTTATTTGTACTGTCGGCATTTTATCGTGCCGGCATATTATCAGGCGGGGCTGAACATCGGCTTCGGCAACCGGGCGAAGCGTACAAATGGCCTGCCGCGAATGCGGCATGGCTTTCCTCTACAAATATAACAGCGGAGGCAGGATGGACCAGATCGACAATATTCGGGAACGGCTTCGGGAGAACCGGAACTATCATGCCGTGGGCGGCCGCTATTCAATCGAGCAGCGCCGGGCGTTGCTGCGCCGGCTGCTGGCGGAACTTCAGGCGAACCGCGAAAAAATCATGGCGGCGCTTTATATCGATTTGCACAAATCCGAATTTGAGGCCTCGGTGACTGAATTCATCCCGCTGCTGGAGGCGCTCCGCTTTATGATCCGCAAGCTGCCGCGTCTGGCGAAAACGCGGCGGGCGGCGGTTTCGCCGATGAATTTTCCCGCGCGGGGGCGGCTGGTGCCGGAACCGTACGGGGTGGTGTTGGTCTGCGCGACCTGGAACTATCCGCTGCTGCTCGCATTGGAGCCGGTGATCGGCGCGGTCGCCGCCGGAAATTCGGTGGTGCTGAAGCTCTCCGACAAGTCGAAGGCGACCATGAACCTGATTGCGGAACTGCTGGAGCGGGTTTCGGCATTCGGTCAGGTGGTCACGGTCGGCGATGAGTTCTCCTTTGAGGAGATTTTAAAGGAGAGGTTCGACTACATTTTCTACACCGGCAGCGAATACGGCGGCCGCAAGGTACTGGCCGCCGCCGCGCCGCACCTGACGCCGGTGACGCTGGAGCTGGGGGGGAAAAGTCCCTGCATCGTCTGCGCCGATGCCGATCTCGCAGTGGCGGCCAAACGGATCGTGTGGGGAAAATTCACCAATGCAGGACAGACCTGCGTCGCTCCCGACTATCTGCTGGTTCACCGGAGTGTCAAATCCCGTCTGCTGGACGAAATGCGGAAACGGGTCCGGGAATTTTACGGTGAAAAACCGCTCGAAAATCCCGATTATGCGCATATCGTGAACCGTACCCATTACGACCGGCTCTGCAAGCTGCTCGGCGACCGTCCGGCGGAGCGTGATCCGGATCGGCTCTGTATCGCTCCCGCCATCGTGGACGAAGTGACGCCGGACGATCCGCTGATGGCCGGGGAAATTTTCGGTCCCATTCTGCCGGTGTTGGAATTTGCGGAGAATGAAGAAGCGCTCGACTTGGTCCGGAAACTGCCGAAGCCGCTGGCGCTCTACTGCTTCGGCGGCGATCGGGAGATGCGCCGGAGAGTGACGGAGGAGACCTCCTCCGGAGCCGTGTCGTTCAATGACGTGGTGATGCACTTTGTGAATCCGGCGATGCCGTTCGGCGGCGTCGGCAACTCCGGGATGGGACGTTATCACGGCAAATACAGCTTTGAAACCTTTACTCATTACAAGCCGGTGATGGTCCAGTCCGGCCGGATCGACTGGCCGGTGCGTTATCCGCCGTTCCGGGAGTGGCAGAAGAAGCTCGCCCGGCTGTTGTCCCGGTAAGGCGCCTGTGCGGTATATCGCTGCCGGGCGTGGGGGGAAAGCCTGCCGTTTTGAAGGCAGGCGGGTCTGCCGCCCTGTCGTGCGACAGACCTTGTGCGTTGCGCGGCCTGATTTTCAATCAGGCTCCGGTAGCTGGGCGCTACGCACACAAGTGTCTTCGACGACAAGGGCACTTCGTCCCTTGAACCCGACCGGGTAGCACCCGGCGGCAAGTTCCGCCGATAGAGCAAATAAACTGATAGATAGCAACCCCGGTTTTGAGATTTTTGCGTAGCAAAAAACTCGAAACCGTACCCGGCGCCGGCACCTTGCCGGTCGGGGGGC
>ENA-UOJS01000861-UOJS01000861.1-human-gut-metagenome-genome-assembly--contig:-C74-NODE-861-length-29204-cov-11.917527_pt1 | contig 29204 bp, 19 predicted proteins | sample MGYA00242355_ERZ723902 | MGnify/ENA metagenome assembly ERZ723902
CTATATTTCAATTATTTCAAAGACCAATTTCCATTTTTAACGGGACAGTAATGACCAAGAAAGGTAAACGTAATACAAAAGCGCGAATTACATATAATGGTTATGTAGGCGTACAGACTGCTACCAATGTGCTTGATATGGCTAATTCACATGAGTACGCTACTTTGCTGCTGGAAGCCAACCGTGAAGCTTACGAGCCGTTGGTAAAAGCATCTATCGAAAAGTTTGGAGGCGATTATGATTCGTTGACATTTGGAGCCGATACCGACTGGTATGACGAATTGTTGCGTCCTGCCTTGATGACTAATCATGGAGTCGATATCAGTGGCGGTAGTGAGAAAGCAACTTATGCAGTAGGTATCAACTATCTGTATCAGAATGGTATCATGGATACGCGCAATAATTACAATCGTTTGAACTTCCGTGCGAACTTTGATTTTGAAGCAACCGACTGGTTGAAGGTTGGAAGTAACATTGTAATCAGTAATTCAGAACAGTATAATCCTGAAAACTCAGCTTGGCTGGCTGCTTACAACATGCCTTCCTTGATGCCTGTGTATGATTATACTCGTTCGGACGATGAGGCTTTCCCCGAAAAGTTTGCTTCTCCTCAGCAAATAGGGCTTACTAATAACTTCTCGAATCCGGTGGCTATTGCCAAATACAATAACAATAGCTTGAATGAAACCTTCCAGGTAATGGCTAACTTTTTCGCTGAGTTGAGCTTAATTCCTAACAAGTTAAAGTTTAAGACCAGCTATAGTCAGGACTTCTCTTTGATAAGAGGACGTGTGTATGTTCAGCCTTATCTGGTAAGTTCATTGCAGCAGAATTCTGAATCAAGATTGACCAAGACAGACACAAACTATTATAATTACATTTGGGATAATACATTGACTTATACAGACTCATGGGGTAGTCATAACCTGAATGTCTTGCTGGGACAGTCTGCACGTCAGGAGCAGATGCGTAAGCTGGAAGGAAAAGCAAGCAATGTTCCCGGAGATTATGATGAGTATTTATACCTTACTCAAGGTAACTCTACCGGACGTGAAGTAAGCGATGACGGTTCTTGCTATCGTGGATTATCTTATTTTGCTCGTGCAAGTTATGATTATGCCGGAAAGTATTTGTTGTCTTTGACAATGCGTGCCGATGGTAGTTCCAAGTATCAGAATAAGTGGGGTTATTTCCCTTCTGTTGGAGCTGCATGGGTAATGAGTGATGAAAACTTCTTTAAGAGACAGCATGCAATTGATTATTTGAAGGTTCGTGCAAGCTGGGGACAGCTGGGTAATGACCATGTTTCAGCCAGTGACGGATTTGCTTCTATTACTACCGGAACTTCTGCTTCGGGTGTATTCGGTAATACGACATTGCCTGGATTCCAGAATACAAGTTATTTCAGCTGGTTAGGCTGGGAAAAGGTGGAAGAGTTTAACGCCGGTGTAAACTTTGCTCTGTTAGACAGCCGTTTGAACGTGGATGTGGATTACTATAACCGTATCACTAAAAATGCTGTTATCAGTACTACCTTGCCTTTCAGTACACAGACTTTGGCAGGTAATAATGGAGAAATACGAAATAGTGGTTTTGATATCCAGTTGAACTGGAGTGACAAAATCGGTAAGGACTTCAGTTATTATGCCGGAATGAACTTGTCTACTTTGCGTAACCGTGTAAAAAGTCTGAATGGTGCTCCTTATATTTATGGTGGTAGTGCAGAAAGCCGTACCATCAATCTGGTAGGCGAAGAAATGCAGTCGTATTACGGATATAAAGTGTTGGGAGTATATCAGAATCAGGCTCAGATTGATGCTGATCCGATAGCTAAGGCTAATGGACTGGAACCTGGAGATTTCATTTATGAAGATGTGAACAACGACCAGGTGATTGATGATAAAGACCGTCAGATTTTAGGATCGAATATACCGACCCTGACTTATAGTTTCAATTTAGGTTTCCAATATAAGAATCTGGAATTCTCTTTGTCAACATTCGGACAAGCCGGAAATGAAATTTATAACCGTAAGCGTGCCGTACGTTATACTCAGGCAAACTTCAACTTCGATAAGGATTTCTATGATAACCGTTGGACGGGTGAAGGTTCTACCAATTCATATCCTTCGGCAAAAGGTATGCTGAAGGCTTGGAATAACAGTCATACCAACTCCTTCTTTGTTGAAAAAGGTAATTTCTTCCGTATACAGAATATCATGCTGGCATATAATTTCCGCAATATCCGCATGGGAAGTTATACATTGCCGGGTGTAAAGGTAAGTTTGACTGCTGACCGTCCGTTTACTTACTTTACTTCGAACGGATTTACTCCTGAAATTAGCCAGAGCTATGGTTGGGACGAGGGTGTTTACCCACTGGCTGCCACATATACTTTTGGCTTGACTATCGATTTCTAACAAATTGTTAAACACGCTGATTTATGAAAAGTCTTAAGATAAAAAATATATTACTGTGTGCGTTTGCTGCCACAACATTATTCTCTTCCTGCTCCGATTATCTGGACAAGTTGCCGGAGAATAAGGTCGACGAAGAAAAGGTTGATTATACAAACCTGAATAATATGTATCAGCCGGTATCTGGTGTCTATGCAAAGTTACGCCAGAGAGGTTCTCACTGGATTGTATGGGGAGCGACGGTTGTTCGTGACGATGATGTTTCTACAGGTCGAATTGACGACCAGGCAGATTTGGTTGCTATCGATCAGAATTATACTTATAATGCCGGGTTCTGGGGAACAAACGAGGCATGGATGGTTTATTATGACATCATTAAGGTAGCCAATGCAGCACTGGAGGCTCTTGATGGTTATGCTGCCAACATCGTTTCGGATACAGATGAAGAACGTTATGAAGAATATACGGGCGAAGTAAAGTTTATCCGCGCCTACTGTTATTATCGTCTGACAGAGTTGTTTGGTCCTGTTACTATTTTGCGTGATAATAAGCAGACTGATATGACTCGTTCTACGGTAAATGCTGTATATCGGTATATATTAAGCGATTTGGATTATTCTATAGCACATTTGCCTCGTATTCGTCCGAACGAATATACTGATCGTATAGGTGCTGCTTCTGCCTTTACGGCTGAGATGCTGGCTGCCAAAGTTTATATGGAACAGGAGAACTGGTCGAAAGTTGAGGAACTGACAGATGATATTATCGGAAGTAAAAAGTTCTCTTTATACGATGATTTTAATAACTTGTTTAAAATTCCAGGTAAACTCTGTGATGAATCTTTGTTCGAAATGCAGTTTACTGATTTTGGCAACGGTTCGGGAGAAGTTGTCGTTCCGGACAGCTGGTTTGTATTCCAGGGCCCTTTGAATGATGGTAATATTTCCGGATGGGGCTTTATCAGTCCGACGAAAGCTTTCCGTCAGTGGGCGGCCGAACGTGGTGAAACTGTTCGTGCTACTACAACCTTCCTGATGGCAGGTGAAACGACTCAAGAAGGTGATCTCATCAAAGCACCGGCTAGCAGCGTAGCTCCGGATTGCTTTAACGGAAAGGCTTATACTCCGTCTAACCAGATGACCGATGGACGTACGGAATATGGAACAAATAACAATATCCGTGTATTCCGCTATGCAGAAGTGCTTTTGATGAATGCTGAAGCAAAGGTACGTCAAGAAAAGAATGGTGACGTTCCATTTAATCTGGTTCGTAAACGTGCAGCAATGCCTGAGTTGGAGGATGTGACAATCGATCAGATTATGGATGAACGTCGTATGGAACTTGCATTGGAATGGGGTGAACGATACAATGACCTGCGCCGTACAGGTAAGTTGAGCGAAGTATTAGGTCCTTTGGGATGGACTGCCGGAAAAGAATACTATCCGATTCCTACCGCCCAGATTGATATATCTTCAACATTGGAAAACGAGCCGAAAGATGAATAATGGCTTATGCTTTTAGTAAAATAACTTTCAGGGGCTTAGCGTTGTAGACGTGAGGCTCCTGAAAGGATTGATAACAGATAAAATCTGTAGATACTTATGTGGAAATATTTTTGTGGCTTGTGTGTACTGTTCTTGCTTTCGTGCACATCGGCTAAAAAAGGAGAAAACTTAAGCATTACTGACCAGACAAGTACTCGTCCGGAATCTTTCCCTTCGGATAGTGCAATGCTGGATTATATACAAAAGGTACATCTTAATTATATGTGGGATGGAGCGGAAAAGACCTCAGGCCTGGCTCCTGAACGCATTCATCTAGATGGAAATTATCCCCAGAATGATTCTTCGGTAGTCACTACGGGAGGCAGTGGTTTCGGTATTGCCGGTATTCTGGTTGCTATCGACCGAAAATTTGTTTCTCGTGAAGATGGTGTGGAACGCCTGCATAAAATCGTTGATTACCTGACGCGTGCCGACCGTTTTCATGGGGTATGGCCTCACTGGCTTGACGGACCTACCGGTAAAGTAAAGCCTTTTGGATTGAAAGATGATGGAGGCGATTTAGTAGAGAGTTGTTTTGTGATGCAAAGTTTGCTCTGTGTTCGCCAGTATTTTGAAAATGGAACCTCCAGAGAGAAGGAACTTTGTGAAAAAATTAATAAATTGTGGCACGAAATGGAATTCGACTGGTATCAGAACGGGAAAGACGTTATTTACTGGCACTGGTCGCCCAATTATGGCTGGGAGATGAACTTTCCTCTTGAAGGCTACAATGAAGCTTTGATTGTTTATGTGCTGGCAGCATCTTCACCAACGCATCCGGTTCCTGCTTCTGCTTATCATAATGGATGGGCACGAGGAGGAAATATCAAGACATCGGCTGCTCCTTATGGATTGCCTCTGGAGTTGAAACATAATGGAGCCGAGGAACTGGGAGGTCCATTGTTCTGGGCACATTATTCCTATATCGGATTGGATCCACGTAAAATTAAAGACCGTTATGCCGATTATTGGAATGTGGTACGAAACCATGCATTGTCTGATTACCGGTATTGTGTAGAGAATCCGAAGGGCTATAAAGGATATGGTGAAAATTGCTGGGGACTGACTGCCAGTTATTCTGTGAATGGCTATGCGGCACATTGTCCGGGTGAAAATGATTTAGGGGTGATTACTCCTACGGCTGCTTTGTCGAGTTTTCCGTATACTCCGGAAGAATCAATGCGTGCTTTGAAGTATTTTTATTCAAAGGGTGATACAATCTGGGGTACGTATGGTTTTTATGATGCCTTTTCGGAAACAGCGAACTGGACTGTACCTCACTATCTGGCTATAGATCAGTGTACGATTGCTCCAATGATAGAAAACTATCGTACCGGATTACTCTGGAACTTGTTTATGAGTTGTCCTGAAATTCAGGCTGGACTCAAGAATTTAGGTTTTGAAGTTAAAAAATGATTTATCTTAATAAGAAAGAAATAATGAAAAAGACAACATTCCTTTTGGTTACTTCTTTATGTGTGTCGGCTACTCTCTTTGCCGGAAATAAAAAATCGCTGTTGCCTAAAGACGAAGGTAACATGGATAAGTTCGTGACTGAACTGATGAGCAAGATGACTCTTCAGGAAAAGTTGGGTCAGTTAAACTTGCCTGTCACCGGTAATATTACAACAGGACAGGCTAAGAGTAGTGATGTGGCTGGGAAAATCAGTCGGGGAGAAGTCGGAGGCTTGTTCAACCTGAAAGGGGTGAAAGCTATCCGTGAAATGCAGGAGCTGGCTGTTGAAAAAAGCCGTTTGGGTATTCCATTGCTTTTTGGTATGGATGTAATTCATGGATATGAAACTGTATTTCCTATACCTTTGGCTCTTTCTTGTACGTGGGATATGGAGGCTATTGAAAAGTCTGCGCGTATTGCTGCCGTTGAAGCTAGTGCAGATGGTATCTGCTGGACTTTCAGCCCGATGGTGGATATTTGCCGCGATGCCCGTTGGGGACGTGTTTCGGAAGGTAATGGAGAGGATCCTTATCTGGGAGCTGAAATAGCCAAGGCAATGGTTAAAGGTTATCAGGGAGAAAAGATGGAAAGAAACGATGAGGTAATGGCTTGTGTAAAACACTTTGCCTTGTATGGTGCCATCGAGGCTGGACGTGACTATAATACGGTCGACATGAGCCGTAACCGGATGTTTAATGAGTATTTCCCTCCTTATAAAGCTGCTGCTGAGGCGGGAGCTGGTAGCTTCATGAGTTCGTTTAATGAAGTAGATGGCGTTCCTGCTACTGCTAACCGCTGGCTTATGACGGATGTTTTGCGTAAACAGTGGGGATTTGATGGTTTCGTTGTTACCGACTATACGGCAATAGCTGAAATGGTGGATCATGGAATCGGAGATTTGCAGGAAGTATCTGCGCGTGCACTGAAGGCTGGAACCGATATGGATATGGTCGCTGATGGCTTTATCGGAACATTGGAAAAATCTTTGAAAGAAGGTAAAGTCAGCATGCAGGACATTGATACAGCTTGTCGCCGGATGCTGGAGGCAAAATATAAGCTGGGTTTATTTAAGGATCCCTATAAATATTGTGACCTGAATCGTCCGGCTAAAGATATTTATAATGCAGAACACCGCGCTGAGGCACGTCGTATCGCTACCGAATCGTTCGTATTGTTGAAGAATGAAAATAATTTGTTGCCTTTGCAGAAAAAAGGTAATATCGCATTAATCGGTCCGTTAGCCGATACACGTACTAATATGCCAGGTACATGGAGTGTTGCTGCAACTCCGCAACGTTACAGTACGTTGCTCGAAGGATTGAAAAAAGCAGTGGGTAATCAGGCGAATGTACTTTATGCACAAGGCAGTAATTTGATGTACGATGCGGATTATCAGACTCGTGCTACCATGTTTGGTCGGGAAATTCCTCGTGGCAATGATAAGGAATTACTGGACGAAGCCTTGCGTGTTGCTTCACAGGCTGATGTCATTGTTGCCGCATTGGGAGAATCTTCTGAAATGAGTGGTGAATGCAGCAGTCGTACAAACCTGGAAATGCCGGATGCACAGCGTGACTTGCTGGATGCTTTGTTGAAAACAGGTAAGCCTGTTGTGCTGGTTCATTTTGCGGGCCGTCCAACAGTCATGACTTGGGAACAGCAGCACGTTCCGTCTATTTTGAATGTCTGGTTTGGCGGAAGTGAGTCGGCCGATGCAATATGCGATGTTTTGTTTGGTGATGTTTGTCCGAGTGGAAAACTTACAGCAAGCTTTCCGCAGAACGTGGGTCAGTTGCCTATGAATTACAACCATAAGAATACAGGTCGTCCGTTGGCTAAAGGCAAATGGTTTGAAAAGTTCCGCAGCAATTATATTGATGTATCGAACGATCCTTTATATCCATTCGGATTTGGTTTGAGCTATACAACATTTGCTTATTCCGACATGCAGTTGAGCGCCGACTCCATGAACAAGCAGAATGGGGAACTGACTGCTTCTATCACGGTTACCAATACGGGAAATTATGATGCAGATGAAGTTGTTCAGTTGTACATTCGTGATCTGGTAGGAAGTATTACTCGTCCGGTGAAAGAATTGAAAGGTTTCGAGCGTATACATTTAAAGAAAGGTGAAAGCAAAAAAGTATCTTTCAAGATAACTCCGGAGCTACTTAAATTCTATGATTACGATTTGAATTACGTTTGTGAACCGGGAGATTTTAATGTAATGATTGGTCCGAACAGCGAAGATGTATCGACATTGAAATTTGCCGTAACAGAATAATAAATAGCAAAAAGAGTTCATCCTTGGGGGGTGAACTCTTTTTGTTTTACTTTATCGGACCATGTGAATGGTCACTTCTCTTTTAGATGATTGACAGACTAAGTGAGATCTTTATTTATAAGATTGTTTGTAGATGTTCAATACTTCTTCGTCTGTAAGCGGACGTGGATCTAAGGTAAACAGACCACCCATTGTATCGCGTGCATTCTGAACCATTTTCGGAAGATCCTCTTCTTTCAATCCCCATTTGCTTAATTTGATATCGTCTACATGACATTCCTTTTTCATGCGTACCAATGCGTCGATGAAGTCGCTTGGACGATTACTCTTCTGCTGTGTCATGATATCCGCCATTTTCATATAACGCTTCATGCAGTCATTACGGAATGTTTCGAAATAAGCTTCACTCAGCGCAATTAATCCGGCTCCATGAGGTAATTCAGGATAGAAAGCACTCATGGCATGTTCCATAGAATGTTCGGAAGTACAGCTGGATGTAGCTTCTACCAGTCCGGCAAGTGTGCTGGCCCATGCTACTTTAGCACGTGCTTTTAAGTTCTTGCCGTCGTTTACGGCTACAGGAAGGTATTTGTAGAGTAAGCGGATAGCTTCCAATGCATAAAGATCACTGATTGGAGTTGCACAGTTGGCAATGAATCCTTCAGCTGCATGGAAGAAAGCATCGAATCCTTGATAAGCTGTTAGATGTGCCGGGATGGAGATCATTAATTCCGGATCGATGATGGAAAGAGTTGGGAAAGTGAGCGGGCAGCCAAAGCCTATTTTTTCTTGTTTTTCTTCGTTGGTAATTACAGCCCACGGATCAACTTCTGTTCCTGTTCCTGCCGTAGTAGGAATGGCAACAATGGGAAGTGCTTTGGTAACTGGACGTCCTTTGCCGGTTCCACCTGTTACGTAGTTCCAGAAATCTCCGTCATTGCATGCCATAACGGCAATAGCCTTGGCAGAATCTATGGTACTACCTCCACCTAATCCGATAATAAAGTCACAACCTTGTTCGCGACAGATAGCGGCAGCTTCCATTACATGCGATTTAATAGGATTGGGCAGAATTTTATCGTAAACGATAGATGCAACATCATTCTCTGTCAAGAAGCTGGTTACTTTATCTAAATATCCGTATTTTTTCATCGAAGTACCGCCGGAAATGATAATCATAGCTTTCTTTCCCGGAAGTATTTCTGTTGCTAACTTCTTTATCTCACCACATCCGAACAAGATTCTTGTTGGAATGTGCAAACTGAAAACAGGATTTGCGTTCATAATATTCACGTATTTAAAGTTTGTGTATTTCAAATATAGGTAATAATATGGTATATTGTGTATTAGAAATGTTAAATTTTACATATTTGACATATATGCATACATCGATGACATATGTATATACATATAAAATTTTTTATATGATTCACATCACTTGATAGTTGACATGATTGTCTGAGATGGATATATATTTATGGCGTGGTAATATTACCTTTATACACGTTCGGATAGAACGTTAAATAAAGGTAAGTTTATGAAAAAATATATTTTAATAATGAGTATTGGAGTTCTGTTCTTTCTATGCGGATGTCATAGAGAGAAATCCAATATCGATTTTTCGGATCATGCTGCAACTTTATTAGATAGTACACTGGCATACTATAAAGTTCCTGACCGGAATTTATTTTATGAAACGTTTCCTAAGCGTGACGGTGATCTGGTAACCTATTTGGCAGGAGCTGATACTATACGCAAAAATAGGGTAGCTTATTTATGGCCTACTTCAGGAATGTTTTCTGCCCTAAATGCTTTATTGGAAACTACGGGAAACCAGAAATACGAGCAGATGATTCAATCTGTGATTTTACCGGGACTTGAATGCTATTATGATTCATTGCGTGTGCCTGCTTGTTATCAGTCTTATCTTACAGAAAGTGGAAAGGCGGATCGTTTTTATGATGATAATCTTTGGTTGGGATTGGATTTTCTGGATTTATACAAACAAACAGGTGATAGCGCCTGTTTAGCTTTAGCTCGAAATATTTGGAGTTTTATAGAAAGTGGTTGTGATTCTATTTTGGGAGGTGGAGTTTATTGGTGCGAACAAAAAAAGGAATCGAAGAATACTTGTTCGAATGCTCCGGCTGTAGTACTGGCTTTGAAGTTATATTCTGTAACGAAGGAGAAGCATTTTTTCGAGATGGGTCAGAAGTTGTATGATTGGACAAAGGAGAAGTTGCAGGATCCTTCCGATTACCTTTATTATGATAATCTAACATTGGATGGTCAGGTAAATAAAACCAAGTTTCCATATAATGCGGGACAAATGTTGCAAGCTTCCGTCTTATTATATAATCTGACAAAGCAGAATTCTTATTTGGAGGAAGCACAACGGTTGGCTTCGGCTTGTAGCCAGTATTTTTTTGAAAATTTTGTGTCGGATGACAAGAAGTCGTTTAGGGCAATAAAAAATGGTAATATTTGGTTTGTAGCTATTATGTTGAGAGGATTTGAAGAACTTTATAAAGTGGATCATAATCCTGTTTATTTGAATGATTTTAGGAATACCTTGCAATATATGTGGGCACATAATGCTAATCATAATAGACTGTTTGAAGATGATTGCTTTGTGGAAAAGAAAAATGAAAATAAGGAAACAAAGTGGTTGCTTACTCAGGCTGCGATGATAGAAATGTATGCAAGACTGGCAAGAATAAAATAAATATATTATAAAAAAATAGTTATGAAAAACACGATTAGTTTGAAAAGTGTATTGTTGTGTACGCTTATGGGAGCTAGTTTCATTGCAGAGGATGGTTATGCTTCTTCGTTGGCAGAAGTACTTCCTGTGGCTGTACGTGAAAGTACTCAACAATATGTGTCGCAACGTCCAGAGTTTTCTAAGCGCTTGTTTCATTCAAAAGCTGTTGAGGCTAAGATACAAGAAGTAAAGGAATTATTGACCAATCCTTATTTAAGATGGATGTTTGAAAATTGCTTTCCCAATACTCTTGATACGACTGTACATTATCGTACGCAAGATGGTGATGATGATACATTCGTATATACAGGTGATATTCATGCCATGTGGTTGCGCGACTCTGGAGCCCAAGTGTGGCCCTATGTAGATTTTGCTAATGAGGATCCAGAACTGAAAAAGATGTTACGAGGTGTGATCCTTCGCCAATGGAAATGTATCAATATTGATCCTTATGCGAATGGCTTTAATGATGGTCCGGTTGGGGGAGAATGGATGAGTGATAAAACGGATATGAAGCCTGAGCTTCATGAACGTAAATGGGAAATAGACTCTTTGTGCTATCCTTTGCGTCTGGCTTATCACTACTGGAAGGTTACGGGTGATACTTCTGTTTTTGGCGATTTATGGATGACAGCAATTCAAAATATATTGTCTACATTCAAAGACCAGCAACGTAAAGATGGGCGTGGCTCATATTCTTTCCAAAGAAAAACGGAACGTGCCTTGGATACTATGACGAATGATGGATGGGGAAATCCAGTGAAGCCTGTAGGTTTGATTGCTTCTTCTTTCCGTCCTTCTGATGATGCTTCTACTTTCCAGTTCCTTATTCCCTCTAATTTCTTTGCTGTAACTTCGTTAAGGAAAGCAGCCGAAATATTAGAGCAGGTTAATAAAAAAACGGATTTGGCTAAACAATGTACAGACTTGGCTAATGAAGTTGAAGGTGCTTTGAAAAAATACGCAATCTATAATCATCCTAAGTATGGAAAGATTTACGCTTATGAAGTGGACGGATTTGGGAACTATCTGTTGATGGATGATGCGAATGTTCCTAGTTTGCTTGCAATGCCTTATTTGGGCGATGTAGATATAAATGATCCTATTTATCAGAATACTCGTCGTTTTGTCTGGAGTGAAGATAATCCTTACTTCTTTAAAGGGAAAGCGGGTGAAGGTATAGGTGGTCCTCACATTGGTTATGATATGGTATGGCCTATGAGTATCATGATGAAAGCTTTTACTAGTCAGGATGATAATGAAATTCAGTCGTGCGTAAAAATGTTAATGAGTACGGACGCTGGTACAGGTTTTATGCATGAGTCTTTCCATAAAGATAATGCAGAAAAGTTTACGCGTCCTTGGTTTGCATGGCAGAATACGTTGTTTGGAGAATTGATTCTGAAACTCATTGCTGATGGAAAATTGGATGTATTGAATGGCATAAAGTGATAAGATAAATAGGTGTATTTTTCTCTTATTTGTCTTATATCTAAAGCATTATATAATATGCATAACTTTAAATCAATAAAAATGAATACTAATTTAAAAATGTTAGCTGCTCTGGCGGCCATTACATTAACCTCTTCTGCTACTACTCTTTATGCTACAGAGAGTAGTTCTGCAGCAGTATCACAACAGGCTGCGATGACAGTCAGAGGAAATGTAAAGGATGTAAATGGAGAGCCGTTGATAGGAGTCAGCATTTCTGTGAAAGGTAGGTCGGGACAGGGAACTGTTACCGATATCGATGGTAATTTTACTCTTCAGTGTGAAAAGGGAAGTGTGTTGTCTTTTTCTTACATTGGTTATAAAACAACAGAAATAAAGGTTGCAAATAGATCCGATCTGATGGTAACCTTGAAAGAAGATACCGAACAGCTGGATGAAGTAATCGTAATTGGATATGGTACTACTACTCGTAAAAGTGCAGTGGGATCTGTCAGCCAGGTTAAGTCTGAAGCCATCACCAAGCGTCCTGTTGCAAATGTGACACAAGCTTTGCAGGGTGCAGCTCCGGGTGTTATTGTCCAGCAGACAAGTTATAACCCTAATGATAACAAAACGAACTTTAATATTCGTGGTATCAGTACCCTGAATGATAATAGTCCGTTGATTGTTATTGATGGTATCGTATCTGATAGTGGTAGCTTCAATAAGTTGAACCCTAACGATATCGAGAACATTTCTGTATTGAAGGATGCAGGTACTGCAGCTATTTACGGATCACGTTCGGCAAATGGTGTAATTGTAGTAACTACTAAAACTGGTAAGAAAAATGAAAAGCCGACCGTTCGTTTAAGTGGTTCTGTTGGATGGCAGAATCCTGATATTCTGTTCTCTCCGGTTGCTGGATGGCAGAATGCAACGTTAACCAACTTGGCTTACACCAATGTGGGAAGTGATCCTAAATTCACTCCGGAACAGATTCGTGATTTGGCTGCTCATGAGAGTGAAGAAAGTTGGTTTTACGATCAAATTATGCGCACAGCGTTACAGCAAAATTACAACTTAAGTGTATCTGGAGGTTCTGCCAATACTACTTATATGGTTTCTATGGGATATTTTGATCAGGAAAGTAACTATGTAGGCAATAAAAATTTTGGAGTAGAACGTTATAACTTCCGTACAAATATCAATACAGAAGTGGGGCGCTTTAAATTGAACGCAATTCTGGCATATACGCGTAATAATAGTATCAGTACGACGGGTGGTAGTTTGGAAATTGATGCAGAACGTGTTCCTACTTATTACTATTACAAGATGAAATCGGCAGATGGTCGTTATCTGTTGAATGATATCTTGTCAGAATTTAATCCTCTTGGATCGTTGGAAGCAGGTGGATATAATAAGTATCGTAATAATTATTTGAATGCAAATGTTTCTGCAGAAATGAAGATTATCGACGGCCTTTCTCTGAAGGGAGTTGTGGGAGCAGATGTTATCAACGATACACGTTTTACGAGAAATAATGCTGTAGCATATTATGCAAGTGAAGATGCTACTACTCCAAGACCGGTTAATTTGGCTAACAATAAGTCAAGTAACTGGAATAGTGATGCGTATCTGATCAATACCCAACTGTTGTTGAATTACAATAAAACGTTTGGTAAGCATACAGTAAGTGGATTGTTGGGTGTGACGAACGAATCGTATACTTATACTGCCAATGAAATAGAAAAGAAGTATGTTGATCCTGATTTAGGTATCGCTACAGATACTACTACAGGAGAAGCTGGTAACATTACAGGAAAGACTTCTGTTGATGATACCAATCGTACCAGTCTTACTTCTTTTTTAGGTCGTGTCGGATATTCTTATGCTGATAAGTATTATGGTGAATTTAGTTTCCGTTATGATGGTTCATCTAAATTCCATAAAGATTATCGATGGGGTTTCTTCCCTTCTGTTTCTTTAGGATGGCGTTTGTCTGAAGAAAACTTTATGGATTTCTATAAAGAAAAAGTCGGTGATTTGAAACTGCGTACTTCATTTGGTATCTTGGGTAGCCAGGCTATCGGTACTTATGACCGTTTTACAACTTATACCGTATACGATAATAATTATGCTTATGGTAATTCGGTTGTTTCAGGAACTGGTTTCGCCTTAGGATTGAATGATTTGACATGGGAAAAAACAAAAACATTTAATATTGGTGTTGATGCTTCATTCTTCAAGAATCAGTTGAATGTAACATTCGATTATTTCTACAAACGTACAACTGATATTTTGATGAAGCCTATAGTTCCTACCGTTTTTGGAACAGATATGCCTATGGATAATATTGGTGAGATGCAGAACCAAGGATGGGAAATCGGTATCAATTATAACGTACGCACAGGACAAGTTCAACATGGATTTAGTTTCAATTTAAGTGATTCTTATAATAAGGTCTTAACTTATCCAGGTCACGAACAGATTACAAAAGTTGATGAACTGGAACGTATTATTCGTGAAGGTGTACCTTTGAACTCTTACTATGGTTATAAGACCGATGGTTATTTCCAGAGCTATGAAGAAATTGAAGCTTCTGCTATTCCTGTTGGAGGTAAGGTTCAGCCGGGTGATGTGAAATTTGTAGATAGAAATAATGATGGTGTGATTGACTCAAAAGACCGATACATTTTGGGTAACGCATTCCCGCGGTATACATTCGGATTCACTTATAACTTGTCTTGGAAAGGACTTGATTTCAGTATGTTCTGGCAGGGAGTTGGAAAACGTGATATGATGTTGCGTGGTGAGTTGATTGAACCGTTGCATAGCAATTATTCATATAATGTCTTTAAGCACCAGCTTGATTTCTGGACTCCGACAAATACGGATGCAACTTGGCCTCGTTTGGCTGCTCCAGGTTCTGATTCAGATAAAAATAATTATGGAACAGGTTCTGATATGCAGATTCTCGATGGTAAATACATGCGTTTGAAGAATGTGGTAATAGGATATACATTCCCTAAGATTTGGTCAAAGAAGATCGGTATGGAAAAGCTTAGAGTGTATGTAAGTGGCGATAACTTGCTGACATTTAGTAACAATAGCTTTATCGATCCTGAATCTACTGAGTTCGACTCTAAGATGTCAGCCGGAGGCGCAAACAGTGGACGTTCTTATCCGACATTGCGTTATTATGGCTTTGGTATTGATGTAGAATTTTAATAGTGTGATTTTATGAAATTAAAAACATATATGCTGTATGTTGTAAGTGCAGTATTGCTATTGTCTGCTTGCAATGGCATGGAAAATGTACCTACAAATAAATTTACCGATAACAGTTATTGGACATCGGAGGCAAAAGCACAGAATGTGGTTAATATGGCGTACAGCCAGATGTATGATGCTGGGAAAATGTGGTCGGATGAAAGTTTGAGCGATAATGTAATAGATGGTCGTACGGTAACCGATCAGCGTGCGATTCGTAAGGGACAGGCTACTCCTTCTGTTGGCGTTTTTTCAAGTGAATGGCAAAGTTTGTATGGAGGAATTAAGACTTGTCATGTTTTTCTAGATAAAGTAGACTTGATTCCTAACATGAATCCTTCTGCAAAAGCTCGTATGATAGCAGAAATTCGCTTTATCCGTGCTGCAATTTATTTCCGTCTGGTTAATTTTTATGGTGATATTCCGTTCTTTACAAAGGATATTACATTGGATGAGGCTAATACAATAAGTCGTACTCCTGCTGCTACAGTTTTGCAGTTTATCCATGATGAATTGGAAGATATTAAAGATGATCTGCCAATTAATACTGCTTTATCGGCAGACGAACAGGGTAAAATTACGAAAGGTGCAGTAAGCATGTTGCAGGCACGTGTATACTTGATGGAAGGAAACTGGGATAAAGTAATTACCTATACAGATAATCTGATCAACAATCAGGGCGAATATGGAACTTATGATTTGTTCCCTTCTTACCGCGGATTGTTTGAAGAAGAGAATGAGCATAATCAGGAAGTAATCTTGGATCGTTCGTATGTAAAGAAACTTTTGACTTGGGGAGATATGGTCGATATGGCTCCGTTGAGTGTAGGAGGTAGAACAATTAACCGTGTTCCTCAGCAGTCGTTGGTTGATAGTTATATCATGCTGAACGGTAAGAGAATCGATGAAGCTGGTAGTGGTTATACTGCAGATTATCCATATGCCAACAGAGATCCACGTATGACAGCCACAATTGTATATGATGGCTATGATTGGAGTGGTAATGTAAATGATGGTAGTGTAGGAACTGTTATACATGTCGATCCGAGTACTTCAACCACTGTCGATAAGTATGTATATGGTAGTAATAACACGGCTACTGGTTACTATGTACGTAAGTATTATAGCCCACAGGATGCTGGTGATTTGAATTCAGGCCTGAATATCATTACAATGCGTTATGCAGATGTATTGTTAATGTATGCTGAAGCAAAATTCGAGAAAGGTGAATTTACGAAGGATATCTGGGATATGACAATTAAGCGTATCAGAGAGAGAGCTGGATTTACTGATGAGGGTGCATTGGAATATCCTTCTCTTTCTACGGATGATATGAGACAATTAATCCGTAATGAACGTCGTTGTGAATTGGCAATGGAAGGACTGAGATGGTTCGATATCAAGCGTTGGAAAGCTGGTTCAGAATATTTGAATGGTGATGTGAATGGAGCTACTTTTGAAGGTGTTGGCACAATTCGTGTAGACTCTTATAGCTTTAATGAACAAAGAGACTATTTGTGGGCTGTACCTCAGACTCAGATCGACTTGAACCATAATTTGGCTCCAAATAATCCGGGATATGCTAATTGATTAACTTTGAATATTTAAATACTTATAATGATGAAACCAAGATTTTTTTATGTATTTGTAATGTGCTTGACGGTGTTGTTTTCTACGTCATGTACTAAAGATATGGAATATAAGGATGTACAAGTTAGTCCTGTAACTCAACTGTATGAACCTACCGATGCTCAGAGTGTAACATTGGTTGCTTCATCTACCGCTTCACTTTTCTTTGAGTGGGCTGCAGCTAAAGCAGAAGACAGTGGCTCGCCATTGTATGAAGTTGTTTTTGATAAAGTGGATGGTGATTTCTCAAATCCGGTTTATCGTGTTGTTGCCGATAACAATGGAGTTCGTAGTTATGCTACAATTACTCATAAAGTATTGGATAAAATTGGAAAAGCAGCCGGTATTAATGGTGGCGAAACTGGTACTTTAAAATGGACCGTTGTTGCTTCCAGAGGATTAAATTCAGCAATGGCTACTGAATCAAGAACTCTTACTATTACTTGTCTGAAAGGATTTACTGAACTGCCTAATCAGGTTTATTTGACTGGTGAAGCAACTGAAGGTGGAACAGAGATTACAAAAGCAGTACCGTGTTCTATGCCAGATGAATTAGGTGTATTTGAAGTATTTACTAAATTGGAAGAAGGAAAGTCTTATCGACTGGTTGATAATAACTCTGCTGATGCTAAATCTTATTATGTAAATGAAAGTGGCGTTATCATCGAAGGTCAGGGTGAAACAACTGTCAGCAAGGGAGGTATCTATCGTATTGTATTTGACTTTACAACAGCTTCTGTTAAGATGACTGAAATTCAGAGCTTAGGATTCTTCTTCTGTCCAAGTAATGAGGTTACTTTTGAGCTGCCTTATAAAGGCAATGGCGTATTCGAAGGTGAATCTGTCATCGAATTCAAACAGGAAAGTTGGGGTAGAGACCAGCGTTATAAATTCTTGATGACATATGCCGATGGTACAACTCAGATGTGGGGAACTAAGAATACTACAGATAGTAATCCGGGAGAGGCTGCTGCAGATGATCCGTATTTCTATATAACTGAAACTGCCAATAACCAGTGGGATCAGAAATGGAAATTGAACAATGAATTCGATGGAGCTGCCGATGGAGCAAATCCGGGAGCTGTTACTCGAGTTTCTGTTATTTTCTCAGGAGATAATTATACACATCATGTAGAACTTGTTAAGTAATTGAGCTATGAAATATAGGTGGTTATTACTCTTTTTTATTACAGGAATGCTTTTTGCTTCCTGTAGTAAAATTGAAGATGAATATGTATACGATACTGGTTATGCAATAGATTGGAGTGCGGCTGCTGATAGTGCCAGCTCTACTTTACCAGATCGTTTTTGGAATGAGGAAGGATACTTTAATTATCAAAATGATGGTAATGATACTGGATTTCAGTATTGGCCTCAAGCACAAGCTATGGATGTAATTATTGATGCTTACTTGCGTAGCGGAAATGCTAAATATTCAGATCTGTTTACTCCATGGTATGAAGGGATAAAAGTAAAAAATGGAGGTTCCTATTGGAATAATTTTTATGATGATATGGAATGGATTGCCCTTACTATGGTCCGTTTATATGAAACTACTCAAGATGAAAAATACTTGAATACTGCCAAAGAATTATGGGGCTATATTGAAGGTGGCTGGAATGAAGAATATGGCGATGGTGGTGTAGCATGGAGAGCTGACCAGCCATGGAGCAAAAATGCATGTTCAAATGGTCCGGCAGCTTTGTTGGCAATGCGTTTGTATACTGTAACAAAGGATGAAGCCTATAAGAACTGGGGCGTCAAGATTTATGCATGGTTGCGTGAAAATCTGTTTAATAAAGCTACTGGAGCTGTTTATGATAATTTGAACGGTGAAAGTGGAGAAATCAGTACCCTTTCATTAAGTTACAATCAAGGAACTTTCTTGGGAGCTGCTCACGAATTGTATAAGGCTACAGGTGATGCCACTTATTTAAAAGATGCACGTAAAGCTGCTTATTTCTGTATTAGTGATGCGAGTATGATTGATAGTGGAAACAATGTCTTACGTGATGAAGGTGCTGGAGATGGTGGATTTTTCAAAGGCATATTTATGCGCTATTTTGTTAAGTTGATCATGGAGCCTGATTTGGATGAACTTTATCGTAAGAAATTTGAAACTTTCTTTAGTAATAATGCAGATATTTTGTGGCGTAAAGGTGTAAATAAGTTGGATATCTTATTTGGAACCAATTGGACTACATCTGCTCTTGGAACTACCGAGTTGGGCGCACAGACTAGTGGATGTGCTCTTATAGAGGCGAGAGCGTTGTGGGGCAAATAATTGAAGATACTGTGTTTTAAAGATGGTGAGGTATTGAAATCTTGATTTAAATCTCTTTTGTAACTTTTTCTATTTTCATCTTTTGATATAGAAAAAGGTTACAAAGGGGATTTAGTTATTAAACCTGAAAGATAATTTTAAATCGGTAGTTGAAAAGCACTTTGTCTTATGATTGGGAGATAATATTTTTATTCCTTACTGAAAGCAAACAGTGCATATATAAATGGGATGAAATGTTGCAACTGTTTAATAATCAATGATTTTAACTTATTTAGTAGATGCCATGGAAATGTAGGTTTAAACATTAAACATATGATTGTTTGTTGTCCATATGTATGGTAAGGAGATCTTTATTTTTTATTGTTTACCATTGGCATCATAAAATTTGATGATAAATTTACTTATTGGTTATAGACAGATTGTAAAGTTAAAAACGGCTAATTCATTTAAATAGTAAATAGGTATTTATAATTATACTTGGGACATAAAGGCTATACTTCTTGTAAGTTATGTCTGGATGTCAAAATCATAAACTCATCGTATAGAATGTTTGAGTCTGGAGCATGGGGCTTTATTCATTAGTCGAAATTTAAATCATGGAATTCTATGAAAAAACGAATATTATTATTAGGATTTTTGGGGATACTTTGTAGTAGTATCCATGCGCAGCAGAGGACAATTGATATCCAGTCTCCTGATGGTAAACTTAAGGTTGTCGTTGATTTAAAAGAAAAACTATATTATTCTGTTATTTCTCAGAATGATACTATTCTTAAGAATTGTACTTTATCAATGACTTTATCTAATGATATTTTGGGTAGACAGCCACATCTCCAGAGCTTTAAGAAAGGGAAAATAGATAAAGAAACACTACGTCCTGTCCCATTAAAGAATGCGTCTGTTAGGAATTACTGTAATACGCTTCGTATGAATATGAAGGGTAAGTATGCTATTGAATTTAGAGTTTATGATAATGGGGTTGCTTATCGCTTTGTTACGGAAAGGAAGAATCAGCTCGAAGTAGTGGGAGAAGAGTTTACTGTGCATTTCCCAGCTAATTATCTGGCTCATTTATCAAAGACTTCCAGTTTCAAGACTTCCTATGAGAATCCGTATTCTCATGTAAGAACATTGGATTATCATTCATCCGACGAAATGAGTTATCTCCCTATATTATTAGAGAGTCCTCAAGGATATAATATATTGATCTCAGAGGCAGACTTGGATGATTATCCTTGCATGTTTTTGAAAGGTACAGACGATAATGGGTTGACTGCTGTTTTCCCAAGATATCCATTAGAGTTTGGAGAAGATGGGGATCGTAGCGTAAAGATTCTGAAGGAAGCTGATTATATTGCTAAGACAGAAGGAAAACGAACTTTCCCATGGCGCTTTTTTGTAATTTCTTCCGATGATAAAGATATAGTACGAAATGAAATGGCTTATAATCTATCTTCTCCTTGTGAGTTAGAAGATTATAGTTGGGTGAAACCAGGACAGGTAAGCTGGGAATGGTGGAACGGAGCTACACCTTATGGGCCTGATGTAAACTTTGTATCTGGTTTTAATATGGATACTTATAAATACTTTATCGATTTTGCTGCTAAATATCATATCCCTTATATTTTAATGGATGAAGGTTGGGCTTTGGACACGCGTGATCCGTATACACCGAATCCGAAAGTCAATGTGCATGAAATTATTCGTTATGGAAAAGAAAAAGGAGTAGGGGTCTTATTGTGGCTTACTTGGCTTACTGTAGAGAATCATTTTGATGTGTTTAAAACTTTTTCTGATTGGGGAGTAGCTGGTATTAAGATTGATTTCATGGACCGCAGTGACCAATGGATGGTAAACTATTATGAACGAGTGGCTAAAGAAGCTGCAAAATATCACTTATTGATCGACTTTCATGGAGCGTTCAAGCCTGCAGGTCTGGAATATCGTTATCCTAATATTTTGTCATACGAAGGTGTACGTGGTATGGAACAGATGGGAGGATGCTATCCGGACAATAGTCTGTACTTACCTTTTATGCGAAATGCGGTAGGTGCGATGGATTATACTCCCGGGGCTATGATTAGTATGCAACCTGAGGTTTATAGATCAGAACGTCCGAATTCTGCCAGTATTGGTACTCGGGCCTATCAGCTTGCTCTTTATGTTGTGTTTGAAAGTGGAGTTCAAATGTTGGCTGATAATCCAACGTTGTATTATCGTAATCCAGATTGTACAGAATTCATTACGAAAGTTCCTGTAACATGGGATGAAATAAAAGTATTGGATGCGAAGATTGGTGAATATGTAGTGCTTGCCAGACGCAAAGGTGATAAATGGTTTATCGGTGCTATCTGTAATGGAAAGGAAAAAACTCGTACTTTTACTTTGTCTTTTGATTTCTTGGATAAGCATAAAACTTATCGGATGATTTCATTTGAGGATGGTATCAACGCAGATAGGCAAGCTATGGATTATCGTAGAAAAGAACGAGAGGTTAGTAGTTCTGATAAATTAGATATTACATTGGTACGTAATGGTGGATGGGCTGCCGTATTGGAATAAATTTTATTATGTAAAAAGCTATGAAAACAAAAATGTTAGTTAGGTATTTTTATCTGGGAATTACTTTTATCACTTTAACTTGTGGTAGCATACATGCGCAGGATCGTGATTTTGGAGTCTTAAATCGTTATGCTCAAGAAAATAAAAATATAACTATTTCTGCAAAGCCTGTAAAAGTAGTCTTTATGGGAAACTCTATAACTGAAGGTTGGGTAAATTGCCATCCTGCCTTTTTTACTGATAATGGCTATGTAGGACGTGGTATCAGTGGACAAACTTCCTCTCAATTCTTGTTACGCTTTCGGGAAGATGTCATTAAGCTATCTCCCTCATTGGTTGTCATCAATGCTGGAACCAATGATGTAGCGGAAAACACTGGCTCTTATAATGAAGAATATACGTTTGGTAATATCATGTCAATGGTAGAGTTGGTTGAAGTACATAAAATAAAAGTTATCTTGACATCGACATTGCCTGCAGCTTCTTTCGGTTGGAATCCATCTATTAAAGATGCGAAAGCTAAAATAGCTTCCCTGAATGCACGAATCAAAGCGTATGCTCATGAGCATAAGATTCCATATGTCGATTATTACGCAAAAATGGTTTATGGAGATAATGGAGCTTTGAATCCTAAGTATACTAAAGATGGGGTTCATCCCACAGCAGAGGGATACGACGTTATGGAAGTATTAATAAAAGAAGCTATTGACAAAATATTGTAGTGTAACCTGACGAATATTCGTTTTGCATCATCTCAGATAAAGTTTGCTATTGTAGTAGAGGGCATTTTCCGATAGGTGTAACAATATTACAAAAGAAGAATATAATGAAAAATGTTATTTTAGTCTCGATAATTTCTCTCATGTTTTTTACGAGTTGTGAGAGCTCCGGTAAATTGACTGACTATGTCAATCCATTACTAGGAAGTGCTACGTTATGGGATAAGAAAGATTTGGGATATGAGCGTCATAAAAAAAGTAGAACTTGGGGAGCGGAAACTTATCCTGGGACAACTTTACCTAATGCAATGGTTCAGGTGAGTCCAGTGACACAATATCGGAGTGGGGCTGGTTACCAATATGAAGATAGTGTGATTTATGGGTTTTCTCATACCAACAAAGGCCATTGGAATTTATTACATGTACCGATGATGCCTGTCGTAGGGAATGTTAGTCCGAGTAACTATTGCTCGTCTTTTAGTCATCGGAAAGAAACGGCACGTCCGGGATATTATCAGGTTTATTTGGACCGATATAAGGTAAATGTTGAACTTACAAGTACCTTGCGATGTGCTTATCATAAATATACGTTTAGTGAGGAAGATGATAAATCTGTATTGGTGGATATTTGTCGGTCAAATAATAAAGTAACCGACTGGCATATAGAAAAGTCAGGAGATAAAGTCTTTACGGGATATCAGGCTGGAGAAGGCAAAATTTATTTTTACGCGACAACGAATTATGCCATAAAGGATGTTGCCATGCTCAAGGATGACAAACATGAAGTGGCTTTGGTAAAGTTTATCAATAGCAAAGGTAAAAAGCCGTTGGAATTGAAGATTGGATTTTCTTTTGTCAGTATTGAAAATGCAAAAATGAATCTTGAATATGAGATGTTTCATAAAGATTTTGCACAGGTTGCTCGTGAGGCGGATTATACTTGGGAGAAACTTTTGTCGAAGATACAAGTTTCAGGTGGAACAGAGCGTGAAAAGAAACTCTTTTATTCCTGTCTATATCATGCTTTCAAATGGCCTGCTTTACGAAGTGATGTAAACTTTGAATATACCGACATTAAAGGGAATGTGGTTAATAATGGATTCAACTATTATACTAATCCGTCATTCTGGGATGATTATCGTAATAAGTTAGTTTTGTTGGAAATGTTGTCGCCGGAGGTAACGACAGATGTAATTAAGTCTATTATAGATAAAGGAGAAAAGAGTAATGGGTACATGCCAACGTTCTTTCATGGAGATCATGCCTCTACTTTTATCTCAGGAAGCTGGTTGCGTGGATTACATAATTTTGACTTGAAACGGGCATATAAGTTAATTCTAAAGAATGCTACTGTTCCGGGTGAAGGAGGACGTCCTTATTTGGATGAATATATCAAACGTGGATGGATTGCAGAGAAAGATACAGTTAATGTCCCTACGCAAGATGAATATAAAGGTGCTGTAACTAAGACGGTAGAATATGCTTATGATGATTATGCAGTAGCTCTTGTTGCAAAAGAACTGGGTGATCAAAAGAATTATAACATGCTGATGAAGCGTACAGAAAACTATAAAACTCTTTTTGATCCAAGTACAGGCTTTTGGCGTGGGAAAATTGAAGATGGAAGTTGGATTACAGATTTTGATCCATATTATCCGTATTATCAGTATATGTATCGTGAAGCCAATGCTTGGAATGCTTTGTTCTTTGCTCCTCATGATCCTGAGGGAATGATAAAACTTTATCCTAACAATAAGGCTGTTGAGGATAAGTTGGATTCCCTTTTTACCGAACCATGGCGTGGATATGAGGTGGATAATATGACTGGATTTATTGGAAATTATTGTCATGGAAACCAACCGGGACATGGTATTCCTTATACTTATTACTTTATTGGAAAACAAGAGAAGGCACAAGCAATACTTGATTCCTTGATGGAGCATTATTATGATATGGGTAAGGACAAATTAGCATATGCTGGCATGGATGATGCTGGAGAAATGTCTTCATGGTATGTGTTTAATGCGATTGGTCTCTATACATATTCTCCTGCTGATCCAGATTATATTATTACAGTTCCGTTGTTTGACAAAGTAAAGTTTTATTTAAACGATAAACCTTTTACCATTGTCAAGCAGGGGAAGGGAAGAAAGATTCGTGAGATAACATACGACAATAAAGTAATAAACGGATACTTTATATCTCATGAGCAGCTACAGAAAGGAAAGAAACTTGTTATTACTGTTGAGTGAAATTTTATAAAAGGTAGTTATGAAAAAGACTTTAACAACTCTATTGATGCTATGTTTATATTTGGGGGCATTCGCTCAAAAAGACATAGCTTATTGGAACAAAATGGCTAATGGTACGTCAGAAGCACTTATTAAACATTTTTGGGGAGCTAGTTTTAAAGGTTATGAAAAACGCTATTATTTCAATTATGGTAGTGATCTTTCAGATTTGTCAACAAATAATTATTGGCCACAGGCACATGCCATGGATGTCTTGGTCGATGCATATATGCGTACCGGAGAATCACGGTATAAAGATTTGTTTCCTCTGTGGTGGGAAGGAATGCCTCAATACAACTTTGCCGGTAAAATGAATCCTAAAGATCCGTGGTGGAATGTTTTTGTCGATGATATGGAGTGGATTGTATTGGCTCAAATAAGAATGTTTGAAAGCACTGGAGAGAAAAAGTATATAGCAAAGGCAAGACAAATATATGATGACTGGATTTGGCCTACATGGGGACCAGAAGATGAAGCTCCTTGGTATGGAGGAATTACTTGGAAAACTGATGTGGCAAAATCAAAAAATGCTTGTTCAAATGGCCCAGCTGCTTTAATTGCTGCTCGTCTTTACTCTTTTTACGATCAGGCTCAATTTAACGATGGAAAGATAAAAAATAGCTATTTAAATGAAGCCATTAAAATCTATGTTTGGGAAAAGAATTATTTGTTCGACCGTAAAACAGGAGCTGTCTATGATCATATGAATGGTAAAGGTGAGGTTCAGAAGAAATGGATATTTACTTATAACATTGGAACTTTCTTGGGGGCTGCTCATGAGCTTTATAAAATAACAGGTGATAAACAGTACTTAAATGATGCTATAAAGGCTGCAAATTTTGTAGTGGATCAGTTGTCGCAGAATAACGGAGTTTTGTCTGATGCGGTAAGTGGGGATGGAGGATTATTCCATGGAATTTTTTTCCGTTATTTTGTTAAGTTGATCAATGATCACTCTGTTGATTATGCAGATAGAAAGAAGTTTCATGAGTATATTACTCGTTGTGCCACTGTGATGGCTACTCAAGGCATTAATCCCAATACAATGTTATATGGAGGACGGTGGAGAAAAGCTCCTGCCGATAATGATCGGGTTGGCTTGACAGCTCATTTAACCGGCTGTATGTTGATGGAAGCGATGTGTGTATTGCAGCCTCTATAATTTTATGAAGTGGTTACCATAGCGTTTTATGGGGAACAGATACGTTGTACTAAATATCTGTTTTAGTGCTAAAATGTTAGTTTGTAATTTATTTGTTATCGAGTAATAACTATACTAAATAATTGGGATGATGAATTTAAAGATTGTTGGAGTTATAGGAATGTTATGTTTTGCAGGAAGCCTATTTGCGCATAACGTCAAAATGAAAAAAGAAGTGATGGTGGGTGAGGGAATTGCTAAATTTATGCCACAAGGCTTTAATTTAAAGCAAATGCCTTCTTTCGCCTTAAAAGCAGAGCCTCAGGAAAAAGGTATGTTACCTTCAAACTGGCGCCTTTACCCTGTAATGGAAAAGAAGAAAGGACATGCCAGCGCTTATTTGGATGTACCTCAAGGTACCAGCCTTTATGGTGGCGGTGAGGTCACTGGCCGTTGTTGCGAAACGGACAAAGTATTAAGTTGTGGAATACAGATTCAGGTGCATATAGTGTTGATAACGGAAAACGTTTGTATCAGTCACATCCTTGGGTTATGGGAGTTCGTCCGGATGGGACCTCTTTTGGCATTTTGTTTGATACGCCATACAAAGCAGAGCTGACGACTACTGATGAGCGTATTAGCTTCGAAACAGAAGGAGAATTGTTTCGTGTTTTTGTGATAGATAGAGAGTCTCCACAGGCAGTTATAAAAGGGTTAGCCGAACTTATCGGTACGATGCCTATGGTTCCACGTTGGGCTTTAGGTTATCAACAGTGTCGATTCTCTTATACGCCAGCCAGTCGTGTGATTGAGGTTGCAGATACTTTCCGCATCAAACGTATTCCTTGTGATGTGATGTGGATGGATATTGATTATATGGATGGCTATCGCATTTTTACATTCAATCCTAAAACATTTCCAGACCCTGCTGCTTTGAATCGAGACCTTCATATCCGTGGCTTTCACTCTGCATGGATGATAGATCCGGGTGCTAAGGTTGATACAAGTTATTTTGTCTATAAGTCGGGTACAGCAAAAGACGTATGGGTAAAAACAGTAAAGAATAAGGAGTTTCATGGAGATGCTTGGCCCGGTGCATGTTCTTTCCCTGATTTTACTCAGCCTAAAACGGCTCAGTGGTGGGCGGATTTGTATCAGGATTTTATAGGCAAAGGTGTTGATGGAGTTTGGAATGATGTGAATGAACCTCAAATAAGCCATACTCCTACTGGTACGATGCCCGAAAACAATAAACACTTAGGAGGAGATAATATTCCTGCCGGCCCCCATTTGAAGTATCATAATGTATATGGTTTTCTTATGGTCAAGGCATCACGTGACGGTATTATGAAAGCACGTCCGCAAAATCGTCCGTTTATTTTAACGCGTTCCAACTTTCTGGGTGGACAACGGTTTGCTGCTACGTGGACGGGGGATAATGCTTCATGGGAAAGTCATATGAAGCTGTCTGTCCCTATGATACTTACTCTTGGATTGTCTGGACAACCATTTAGTGGAGCAGATATAGGTGGATTCTTGTTTAATCCTGATGCCGAATTGTTCGGCCGTTGGATGGCCTTAGGAGCTTTCTATCCCTTTTCTCGAGGACATGCCTGCGCAGGTACTATTAATAAAGAGCCTTGGGCATTTGGTCAGAAAGTGGAAGATATATCACGTATGGCACTGGAACGTCGTTATGTTTTGCTGCCTTATTATTATACGTTACTGCATGAGGCTTCGGAAAATGGTATGCCTATTATGCGTCCTGTATTCTTTGCCGATCCTAAGGATACATTGCTTCGTGCGGAAGAACAAGCATTTCTTATCGGAGATAATTTGCTGGTTGTTCCGGAATGGGCCAAGAATCCAGCTTTGCCTAAAGGTATCTGGAGAAATCTGTCTTTGATCTCTGGTGATGATAAAGATCCGTATCAGGCTAAGTTAAGTATTCGTGGTGGCTCTATTATTCCTACGGGAAAAATTATACAGAATACAACTGAAAAATCTCTTGATCCGCTGACTTTATTGGTTTGTCTGGATGATAAAGGCGAAGCATGTGGTACTCTTTATTGGGACGAAGGAGATAATTGGTCATTTAAAGATGGCAATTATAGTTTCCAACGTTTTACGGCCACTTGTACAGCTGACAATAAAGTGGTTGTTAAGTTGGCTCAGAAAGAAGGTAAGTATATTACAGAAAATAATGATATGGCTATTGTAAAGGTTATCACTGACAAGGGTGTATATCAGGCCAGTGGTAATTTGGCAGAGGGAGTTGAGATTACAATTAAATAACAAATAAACATAATTCAGATGCGTACAAAATTTTATTGCATACTTGTCTTATTGGCATGTTCTATCGTGCTTCATGCACAGAATTATAAATGGGAGAAGGCTATTCCTTACCGTACGGAATATAAGAATAGCTACATGAAGCAGAAGTGTGTACTCGACGTATATTACCCGACTGATAAGAAGGATTTCCCAACTGTAGTTTGGTTTCATGGTGGAGGTCTGACGGTGGGCGATCGTGAAATTCCGCGTGAGTTGCGTGAGCAAGGTATTGCTGTTGTTGGTGTAAGTTATCGTTTATGTGCAGGTAACAAAGATCCGAAAGCAATCAATGCCGATGTAACGACGGATGATGCTGTGGATGACGCTGCAGCTGCTGCTGCATGGGTTATGGAGAATATAGCTCGTTATGGAGGAAATCCTTCAAAAATATATTTGTCTGGACATTCTGCGGGAGGCTATTTGGTTAGCATGATTGGATTAGATAAAAGTCGTTTAGCTAAATATGGTGTGGATGCGGATAGTTTTGCTGCACTTATTCCTTTTAGCGGACAAGCTATTACTCATTTTCAGAATAGACGTGATAGAGGAATTTCCGATTACCAGCCTTTGATTGATGAACATGCTCCGTTGTTCTATGTACGTAAAGACTGTCCTCCTGTTATATTGATATGTGGAGACCGTGAACGTGAGATGTTAGGACGCTATGAAGAGAATGCCTATTTATGGCGAATGCTTAAAATTATAGGTCATCCGGATGTACACCTCTATGAGTTGCAAGGTTTTGATCATGGAACAATGTCACATCCTGCTCATTCTATTTTATTGGAATATATTCATAACAGAGAAAAGGCTGCGGTTAAATAGTTTTTGGGGTATGGGGCATGCTGGTAAAGCATTGTTCCATACCTGTTATTTTATGTTTTAGTGGGAGAAGTTGTGGGAGAACTATAAAAATAGATATTGGTTATACCAATTATTTTTGTTTTACAGATTGTCAATTGATAAATATAAAAGTCGAATAGTTGGTTGAAATTTTAGTTGATGTACGCACAAATATTATACCTCTCTTTCTATGCAATCTATTATTTTCTATACCTTTGTATTCGGATATTGATTACAA
>ENA-UOJS01000878-UOJS01000878.1-human-gut-metagenome-genome-assembly--contig:-C74-NODE-878-length-28675-cov-7.805206_pt1 | contig 28675 bp, 24 predicted proteins | sample MGYA00242355_ERZ723902 | MGnify/ENA metagenome assembly ERZ723902
AACAGCGCAAACGCAGCCTCAAAAACCGTCTGGATAAACTGGAGGACCGCCATGCCTCCGAGGATATCGTCTACTTCGACCAACTGGGCGTGGACTGCATCTTCATGGACGAGGTTCACAGCTACAAACGGAACTTCTTCGTCACGAAAATGACGCGGGTAAAGGGGCTGAACAACGCCGCTTCACAAAAGGCGTTTTCTTTGACATTGAAGCTGAATCAGATTCGCGAAAAGACTGGCGGCAGGAATATCTACACCGCGACGGGAACGCCTGTCACAAACCAGCTTCCGGAGCTGTTCAACATGGTTCGCTACGTATCACCGGAGAGTTTGTCGGCATTTCACGTGGACACCTTTGACCGTTTCGCTTCGACTTTTACCCAGAGCGAAACGGCGATGGAATTGAATGCCGCCGGACGCCTCAAAATAGTCTCGCGCTTCTGCAAATTCACGAACATCGTGGAGCTCTCCAAAATGTTCCGGAGCTGTGCGGACGTGATTCTGCCGGAGGATCTGACCGGCATTCCGAAACCGCCGATCAAGGGCGGGCATCCGGAACAGATCAGTCTGCCGCGAACGGAGCAGGTCTCCCGCTTCATGGATTATCTGAGCGATGTTTACACCTGGTTCGAGCAGCTCGACAACTCGAAAAAGCGGGAATTTACGCACATTCCGCTGCTGATCTACGGACTCTCCCGCAAGGCGACCATTGATCTGCGTCTGATTGCCGCCGATGCGAAGGACGATCCCGGTTCCAAGCTCAATGTCTGCGTCAATAAGATTCTGGAAAAGTATCGTGAATACGATTCCATCAAAGCCGCGCAGGTCGTGTTCAGCGACCTTTTCCAGCTCAAAAATGGCAAAACGGTCTGCTTCGACGTATTCCGCGAGATCAAGCGGAAACTGATTGCAGGCGGGATTCCCGCTGATGAAATCGCGATCATCAATGACTATAAGACCGACAAGCAGCGTCAGGAGGTGTTCGACATGGTGAACAGCGGAGATGTCCGCGTCATCATGGGATCGACACAGAAACTCGGAACTGGTGTCAATATGCAGGAACGTCTTGCGGTGGAACATGATCTGGATGCCCCGTTTCGCCAGGCTGACGCCGAGCAAAGGACCGGACGCCTGGTCCGTCAGGGCAATATTCTGCCGGAGGTCGAAGTGATCCGCTACGGCATGGCGGAAACGCTTGACGCGGGAATGTATCAGATTTTGACCCGCAAGCAGAAGTTCATCAACGACGCGCTCAAGGGCAAACGCCGCAACATGGATGAGATCAACGACACTTCGATTGATTTTGCCTCGTTTTCGGCGCAGATTTCCGGCAATCCCAAGCTGATCCGCAAGGTCGAAGTGGAGACCCGGTTGCGGGAACTGCAGTCGCTGGAATATCAGTTCCGCCGTTCGGTCCGCCGCGATGAAGATTTGAAATCCGAGCTTGAACGGGCGATTCCGCGCATGGAAAAGGACATCGAGCGCATGAAAGAACTTGCGGCATATCCGTTCCCGACCGACTTCCCGCAAATCGAGATCAACGGCGTTGCCCTGGAAGGCACATCCGAATATCGGGTCAAACAACTGGCAAATCACCTGACCAACAAAGGAATTTATCAGGCGATTCAGCACGCCAGGCGGGAACGGGAAGATGCTTCTATCGACCTCGGTTATGCGAAAATCAACGGCATCGAAATCGAACTCAAAGCGGTCTGCCCGTTTGAAATTTACCGTGCCCGCGAGGATCAGGTGGTGATCCGTTATCGTCTTGCCGGAGAATCATTCTATAACGGCAGAATCCGTGTCGGCAGCGATGTGACGACCGGAAGCGGACTCATCACCAGCCTGAAATCCGTGCTGGACGCCAAAGCGAAAGAAGCCGTCGGCGAAACGGAATCGCTGGAACTGAACCGGCAGCGGCTGAAACAGCTTGCTGAAACCGAAGGCAAGCGCGTATTCAAATACGCCGACGAGCGCATCGAACTTCAGAAGGAACTCGACAAACTCCTTTTCGAGCTGAACGAGCTGGACCTGCTCCATGAAGACCGCCGTATCGAAGTCATGCCGCGCCTCTCGGATTACCTCGACCTCGGCGTCGAAGTGATTGCCGAAAAAGTCGAAATCACGGATGAGTCTGATGAAGAAGATGCCGAGGAGGAAGCTCTTGAGAAGAGCGCCTGACCAGTCCCTCTGTTCTTTGCGCCGCTTTTCCGGCGGACGGATTCCCGTCCGCCGCGCGGCTTCTTTGCGAAAGAACAGAGTTTTTTAATACAAAATGCAACTTACGATGCGATTTTCAGAAGAAATGTTATATCGCGTTAAAGACATTGTGAAAGGGGGGGGGCCGCATCTGCCATGTGCAGATGGCTTCCCAGGAACATTGAAAAAGATACGACAAACGATCACCATTTTTCATTATTCAGAGAAAGGCCAGAAAATGAAAACAACGAATTTTGCTGTTGCAAGAACTCTCACACATAATAATATCGTTTCAATTGCGCTCAAAAGTGCAAGCGAGTTTCATGGACGTGAGTACAAAAAACTCGCGCCACCGTGGTGGATTTTGAACGCATATCGCGAAAATCGTGATGAGAAACAATATATACGCAACTATCAGAAGTATGTGTTAGATCATTTGGATGCCGAGCAGGTTTATCGCGAACTGGGTGACAATGCGATTCTGTGCTGCTATGAGCGGAAGGGCGAGTTCTGTCATCGGCGCTTGGTTGCAGCATGGTTTCAAAAAGAACTCAAAATTGATGTACCAGAACTTTGAAACAAGAAAATTTGAATCATGCAGTAAGCAGAAAACACGTAAAAGAAAATTCAGAACCGTCAGAAAGCAAGCCTCTGGCGGTATCTCTTTTTCATACTTAAGCAAGTTTGAAAATCCACGATTCGGAAGTATATTTCCATGATGAACAAGGAAGATGAATCATGAGCAAAATTTTGGAACGGCTGCGCCAGGAAAAGAACGCGAAACTCAAAGGCGGGCTGTATCATTATACACAAATTGCGATTGCCTACAACTCCAACCGGATTGAGGGCAATCAGCTGACTCATGATCAGACCCGGTATATTTATGAAACTCATTCCGTTCTCTGTGAAAAAGACTCCGCAGTGCGAACGGACGACATCATTGAAACGCTCAATCATTTCGCCGCATTTGACTATATGCTGGATACTGCAGAAGAAAAATTGTCGGAAAAGATCATCAAGAAATATCATTTTCTGCTGAAACAGGGAACTTCGCAAAGTCGGCTCGACTGGTTCCGGGTCGGACAATACAAAAAACTTCCCAACACAATCGGGGAAATGGAGACGACGGAACCGAAGAAAGTCGGAAAAGAAGTGCGAGCCTTGTTGAGTGCCTATCACTCTTTGCAGAGTTATACTGTAAAAGACATTGTAAAATTCCATTTCGATTTTGAACGGATTCATCCGTTTCAGGATGGGAACGGCAGAGTCGGCCGCCTGATCATGTTCAGAGAATGTCTCGCGCACGATCTGATGCCGTTCATCATTGATTCCGAACACAAATTATTCTATTATCGCGGTCTCCGGCAATATGCCGATATCCCGGAATATCTGGATGACACCTGTCTTTCCGCACAGGATCATTACCGGGAAGTCTGTAAAAAATTCAAAGTATAAGACACGCTCGACAAGTCTTATTCGAATATTTCCAGCCGCCTCATTCTCCTGCCATTGACTGGCACTTTTTCTATTCAAAAACATTTCCAGGCTGACGCATCGGCAGTCCCTCTGTTCTTTGCGCCGCTTTTCCGGCTGACGGATTCCCGTCCGCCGCGCGGCTTCTTTGCGAAAGAACAGAAGTTCTCAAACTAAAATCAAAATAAGGAGTATGAGAAAATGGCTGCTTACGCAAGAATCTACGGATTTCAGGTTGTCGACGGCAAACACATCGAAGGTCGGGAGGAAGAATTCACCTGCCTCGGCGGGAACTGCTATCTCTCCAATGGCGAATACGAAATGCTTGAGGAGATCCTCGAAAAAGAATTTTAATCTCAAGGAGGTCTGATCATGAAAGAAAACATCAAACGGGACAGTGCCATCGACCTGTTCAACAGTATTCTGAAAACGGCGCGCGATGCCGGTGCTTTGCAGGAACTTGACCGGATTATCGACTACGATGCCGCGTGTGAATTTGAGGAGAAAAATAAACGGCCGATTTCCAATTATGAGTTTAATTGTATCTTCTCTGTCGATTACGGCGGTTCGGAAGGCATTTACATCGACGCTTGGCTCAATGGTTATTTGGATGAGTCCGGGCATACGCAACGGCTCCATTTCGGCACGATCAAGACGCTGGAACGCGATCTTGCCGCGATGAAAACCATGGGTGAAGCCTGCGGGATACTGCAATATTACGCCTCGGATTATCTCAACAAGAACCTTTCCCGCTATGAACCCGATCCGGCGAAATTGTCGCCGTTCCATAATTCGGATACGCCATTCTGGTGCCGTTCCTGCAAATCAATGGGAAATATCGCCGTATAGGCGTCCTTGCCCATGGAACGAACAGATGGAGCAATATGCCTTCCGCTGTGAAACCTGCGGTGCGGAAACCAATTATTTTTTCACATCTGCCGAGTTGCGTAAAGCCTGGAACAACGGAGAATACTGGATCAGGAAAAGTGACGCGATTCTGGTCAAGCGTGATGCTCTGCAATCCGTTTGTAAGTTGCGAGGTCAGGAACCCTGCAATCTCGACTGTGCAAAATGCCCGTATCAAATCATCCGGGAGTTGCGCCATACGGTATAAAGTTTGGTGATCGAACAACATTTCAAGTTAAAAACAAAATTCAGTTCTTCCGGCCGCTTGACCGGCGGATGAAGTCTCATCCGCCGCGCGGCTTCTTTGCGAAAGAACCGAATTCCCCAATAAACCAACAAAAAGAAGGAATCAAAAAGATGAACAACACACAGAACAAGAACAACGTCCGCAATGCCAGCAACGCCAATTCCGCCAGAAAGTTCACGATCACCGATCCGGACTCCAAGGCGACCGACAGCCAGCGCCGCGCGATTGGTCACGCAATCAAGAATGGTTCCTGGAAACGCTTCTCCGCGGAAGACTGGAAGAATCTCACCAAAGGCCGAGCCTCGGAGATTATCGACCAGATCCGCGCCAAAGAAGGCGATCCGCTCGCCTCCTGGGGACAGAAAAAGCGTTTTCTGGAACTGGTCCGGGAAGGATTCCTGCGCGGTGTCAAGCGTGAGACCTTCAAGAATCTCCGCAATGCGCAGATCAAGCGCATGATCTACAAAGGCATGAAGAATAAGGAAGCCGGCACTTTCGCCGGACCGTATCTCCATCCGGACGATCCAACTCCGGCTGCCGCCTGAAGCGTTACCATCCCCCGGCTATGGGACACACCTCATAGCCGGGATTTTTTATTTTATTCTTCTTGCGATGCGACAGCCTTTATATTCACGCTCTCGACCGGATAAATACACCGGACCCGCTCAAGCTGCAACATGCCGTAGAGTTGTTTCTGCGGAACTGCCGCTGCGATTGTGAACGAGACTCCAAGCGAAGTATGAATCTCGATCACCCGGAAAGAGCGGTCAGATTTCACCAGCGCCACATGCACCCACGGGATCAGAAATTCCTCCAGCTCCGTCACGACCCGCAGACGCGGCAGGACATGTGCGCTCCTCTGCCAGCAGACGCTCAAGTCCAATTCCCTGTCAATCGAATCCCATTCCGTGTCCGGACTTGCTCCGGCGCTGCCGTTCCGTTCGTTCCTGTTTTCTGTCTTCATTGTTTACCTCCGTTCCATATTTTTGATAGAATTGACGCTCGAATTCTTCCAATTCGCGTAATTCGGCATCCGTTTTCGGGTTGACTTCTTCCGTTTGAACGCCGGACTTTTCCGGCACAACTGCCGGTGCATTCTTCTTCTGCAAATCCTCCTCTTCCTGCCGGGCGATTACCTGACGATTCTGATAGGAACCGTTCAGCAACAACATCTTTGAAAGCGCCGTCCTGGTTCTTTTCGTGATTTTGCGCAGGACGTCCCGGAGTTTGCCCTGCCAGCGTTTCCGCACCAGCTGATGCGGATCGGGACGGCACTCCTGCATGATCTGCTCCGCGGATTTTTGAACCGGGATTTTCGTAATTTCACCTGAGGCGAGCAGGTCATGGACGGAAAGACGCTCCGTCCGGATCGCCATCAGCTTCTTTTTGAAATACTCCTTCTCCGGCACATGCAATGCAAGGTTGAATTTCCCGCGCGAACAACCGACATAGAACGCCTGTTTCGACATCTTTTCCGCCGCGACAACCACATTTTTCGAGGTCATTCCCTGCGACGCATGGGAAGTCATCACCCAGCCGTATTTCAGCCCCCGGAAATTCTCCGGAAGCCGGATCGTGGTCAGTTCCCGCCGGTTGGAATCCAGCAGAAGATATTCGTTCCGACTGCCCGTCGCAATCGCCAGACTGCCGTTGTTGATCTTGTATTCCGGCGTTCGCAGATTCACGGTAAAACGGACAATATCGCCTTGCCCGACCGGCAGGGAAACAGCGTTTCCGGCATCAATACTGTTGCGGATCAGAGACGGCTTCACCGTCTTGCCGTTGCTCAAAACGAGCTTGCCATCTTCCATTTTCACAACCTCCGCCATCTCGCCCGGTTTGGCGACGTCCCTGACTTTCGTATTGAAGAAAATCTTCATGCCGACCTGATAATTTTCGATGTTGCCGAGCTGCGGCTTCGTCCAGCCCCAGGAGCGGAACGACTCCACCGGATTGGCTTCATCGTTCACGATCCGTCCGGCGGCTTTCATTTTCTGCCGGATCATATCCGTCAAAAGATCGCACTCCTTGTTGGTCGGCGAAACCGCGATGCAGTCCAGCAGGCGTCTGCCGCCGTCGGTCAGCTTCACAAAATCCTCTGCGGCGCGTTCCAGATAAGCCGCCTTGTCCTCATGAATGTAACCGTGCTCATCCAGATGCTCGAAACCATCCAGAGCGCTTCCCGCCGAGATCAGTTCAATTCCCCTCCGGTATTCCTGCACCTGCTGACGATGAATCTGCGAAAGACAGGTCTTCGTGATATTGGAGTGATCCTCCAGCAGACGGAAGAAATCGCCCGCTTCCACCGAGGAATGCTGGCGCTCGTCGCCGACAAACAGCACCCGGTATTCGTTCTCCATCGCAAGTCTCATCATCTCCGTTCCCTGTCTGAGCGAGTTCAAGCCGGATTCGTCAATGATCAGATACGAGCCTTTCGGCGGCAGCTTGTCCTTGTTCTGTAAAAACATTGCCACCGTCTGCGCCGATTCAAAATTCTCGCTGCGCAGCACATCCACCGCCGAATTGGTCGGAGCAACCACATGGATATTGTTCACTCCGCCTTTTTTGAGGCACTTGCAGAGTTCCTGCAAGGTGGAAGTCTTGCCCGCTCCGGCGACGCCGCGAAAGACCGCGAACGGATCTTTCGACTGCACAATTTGATTGATCACCTCAATCTGAGCGGAATGATCGAAGGTATCCTCCGCCTCGCTGAATGGTATGTAGTCGCTCGCGAAATTGTTGCAGACTCCTTTGGTTTTATTCACGATGTCGATGCAGTAATTTTCCCGTTCGATATTTTCCTCCATCGTAAAATACGGATTCACGGCAGGTTTGCCGAGATTCACCAGACCGGGAATTTTCTCAATCGCGGCATGTAAAGTTTCCAATTCAAACTCACCGAGATTCTGATTCTGAACCTCGGCAAGAATCGCATCCCAGTGCAGCACGCCATTCCGCTCGAATAACTGCTCGACAACTTTCTGTATCTGCTGTTCCGGAGTCTTGCGCCCCAAACGCGGCGGCATCAGAAAACTCAACTGTTCCGCCTCGCTTGCCATGCTCCGGAAATTGCTCCGTTCCTCCTCGGTGAACAGTGACATCTTGAACGCGGTCACCTGATCTGTTGTCTTTTCCAGCATCTTGCGGACGCGCGTCAGCAGCGTCATGAGCTTGACCTCATCAGGCGTCGGCTGACGCCCTTTCGTTGCCACGAATTTCTCGATCTCCTTATCAATCTGTTCCCGGCGTCGCGAACAGCGTTTCAGGACATCTTCCGAAACGCCCTTGATCTCGAATCCGGTAATCTCGCCCTTGTCGGATCGCTTCATTTCGATGTCATAACCGAGACGGATGCACTCCTGCGCCAAGGCGTTCTGGTAGGACTTCCCCGCATACCGGATCGCGCGATACATTTCCGAAGCGTCAAGAGCTTTGAAGGAACCGTTCTCTTCCTGCGTTACATTCACGATTACATTGTGCGTGTGAAGCTGCGGATCAAGCAGACGGCTCGTGTCATGATGATACTGCGCATACACGATCTTGCCCGTATAGGCAAAGTTTTTCGTCGCGAAATTGTCGCCTTTACGGATGCGGACGGCCGCAAACCGTTCCAGCTCCCGCATCCCGATTTCAACCGCTTTCCGGTGCGCTTCAACCAGGCGCGAATCGAACAATGACATCACCGAAACGGACTTCTGTGCCGAGCATTGGAAATCATAAAAACGGACGGAATTCGGATTGTTCCGGGGAGTCAATTTCTGTTTGGTGGATGGGTTCAAATTCTGCTGAAACAGCGAAAAAACATCCTGTGCGACCGATTCGTTTTCAAGTCCGAATACGGACGCAAGATTGCCCCGCCAGTGTCCTTCGACTCTGTCATGCTCGCTGTAATAGTCATTGTTGGCAAGGTGCTGGCGATAAAAATCCGCACCTTTGCCATGTGTGGCTTTGATCTTTGCCGCGGTGAACAAAATACCTTTCCACACACCCCGGCAATACTATAATCCGCTATCGCGAAAAAGTCCAATGCTGATTTGCGGAAAAAAATAATTTTTTCAAAAAAAATTTGATTTTTTGCTGCTTACAGCAGACGCAATTTCCTATCGTGGCCGATAGGCTTTTGATTACGCACGCATTACGCTCTCTGCATGCGTAATGCGTGCGTAATATGATAATGGAATAAAATTACGCACTTGACATAGGTGTAAATAAGGCATAAATTACGCACGAATTAAGAATGAACAGGGAGGGACTCATAATGAATCAAACGAAAGTCGCAAGAATGCATCCCGGAGCATTCAGAAGCTGCCTGATTCCGTTCACGGATCAGATTCTGGACTGGTGGTATGACGACCTTTTAACTGCCGCCGAAATCCAGCGCCGACTGAGAGCGGATGGCTTGGACGTTGCCAGAACCACGGTCATGCGTTTCATCAAAGTCCGCGAACAGCGAGCTTCAAAGCGGAAACGCCCACCGGCATTGAGAAAGAAAAACACGATTTCATTGGAACATCCCGTGATTCCTCCATCCCAAACTCAATCATCCACTCTGGGAACAGCGACACTCCCCGCATCTGAACCGGCAAAAAGTATTCCTCCTGTGCAGCAGAAAAAACAGCAGGCTGGAAATCGGCTTTTTCAAATACTGAAAAACACGTCAGCACAGGAACTCGGTAGAATGGCAGATGAAGCGTTGGAACGGAAAAGACGAAAATAACCGTACATAAAAATATTATTTTCGGAAAAACGGTTGTGTTTCCGTGTCATGAATGTTTATAAATCGAACAAGCAATTATGACAGCCATTTTATTCGTTCAGAGTTGCCTGTTTTTGTGGTGTTCAATAGCTATGAAAATCAGAATGAACGAAATGACACCTGAAGGAAAAATCCTGAATTGTGGCGTGGTAATTATCGGAAAAACAGCGCGAGAGATTGTATAGGGAATGATGCGCGACAATCCTTATATGAACGATAAAACAGAAACGGCGCCTTTATGGGGCTCACGTTGACCCGGATCGGTGAATCCGATCAACGGCTCCCGGACAAATCAGTTCGCGACGGTAAAGACCTTTCTGCGCGTTTTACGGAATCGTTGCCTGACCACCGAAATCGAGGATGATCTTCTGGTCCCGATCACCAACGTCAAGGTACGCCTGATTGGAGAAGATGGGAACGCTTTTGCCATATAGGACCGCTGCGGGGCAGTTATGCGTGAAGCCGATTATCTTCAGTCATTTGTCGACGCATTCGTTACCGAGGCCAAGTCGGATAACTGCGACGATCTCCTGATAACGGTAATGAGGTATGGTGTAGAATAATATCAAAGTGCAACCCCAAAGTGCAAATTTTACACTTTGGAAAAATTGTTTTGTTTCAGCCAGTACAGACATTATGTTCAGATCGGTCCTTTTGTGCTTATCTTGGAAAAATCGTAGCTTTGCGTAGAAATGCGTTTGAAAATTTGAAAATGCGTGCTATCTTTTATATGATGGAAATTTGTACCTATAAAAAGCAAATAGCGACAAGAGGTTATTATGGACGACCGCTGGCTTTCAATGAAGGAAATCTGCACTTATCTTGGCGTCAGCCATGATACGATTTCCCGCTGGATCGCCAACTATGATATGCCGTCTATGAAGATGGGTAAATGTTGGAAATTTAAAAAGGACCATATTGAGGCGTGGCTCGCCAAAGGAGGTCCTGAAAAAAGTAGAAAAAAATTTAACAACGAGTGACAGAGTGGACGTTAGATGTTCTGGTAACGATAATATATTATGGATGTATAACCTCTCAGGGAGATATAAAGATGTCAGAAAACACTGCAAATATTGGTTTTGAGAAAGAAATCTGGGATGCCGCTTGTATTCTGCGCGGAAACATGGACGCTGCTGAGTACAAACAAGTGGTTCTTGGGCTCATCTTTCTGAAATATATCTCGGACAAGTTTGACGCACGCTACAATGAATTGATGGAAGAAGATCCGGATTTTGCAGAAGATCGTGATGAATATACTTCCTGCAACGTCTTTTTCGTACCGGCAGAGGCTCGCTGGGTGAAGATCGCGGAAGCTGCTCATACTCCGGACATTGGCAGAACCATTGACGATGCCATGATTTTGATTGAAAAGGAAAACGTCCGTCTGAAAGGCATCTTGCCGAAGAACTTTGCCCGCCCGGAACTGGACAAGCGCCGGTTGGGTGATGTTGTGGATCTTTTCACCAATATCAAAATGAAAGATCATGGCGACACCCGCGATATTCTGGGCCGCACCTATGAATACTGTCTTGCCATGTTTGCCGAACAGGAAGGCAAAAAAGGCGGCGAATTTTTCACGCCTGCTTGTGTGGTGAAAACGCTGGTCGAGTTCCTGAAACCTTACAACGGCCGCGTTTACGACCCTGCCTGCGGGTCCGGTGGAATGTTTGTGCAGTCGGCAAAGTTTGTGGAAAACCACCAGGGCAATATCAACAATATTTCGGTTTACGGTCAGGACTCCAACCCGACCACATGGAAGATGGCGCAGATGAATCTGGCGATCCGGGGCATTGAAGCAAATCTGGGAAATTATAACGCAGATACCTTTTTCAACGACTGCCACCCGACTTTGAAAGCTGATTTTGTGATGGCAAATCCTCCCTTCAACCTTTCAGATTGGGGTGCAGATCGCCTGAAAGATGATGTCCGCTGGAAATATGGTATGCCGCCGTCGGGCAATGCCAACTTTGCCTGGCTTCAACACATGATCCACCACCTGGCTCCCAACGGCAAGATTGGCATGGTGTTGGCGAATGGTTCTCTTTCCTCTCAATCCGGCGGCGAAGGCGAAATTCGCAAAAACATTATTGAGGATGATCTGGTTTCCTGTATCGTTGCAATGCCGACACAGCTCTTTTATACGACCCAGATCCCTGTTTCTCTGTGGTTCCTGAGCCGCAATAAAAAGCAGAAGGGAAAGACTTGCTTTATTGATGCCCGCAAAATGGGAACAATGGTTTCCCGGAAACTGCGTATGCTGACCGATGCAGATATTCAGGAACTTGCAAAAACTTTTGATGCCTACGAAAACGGAACACTGGAAGATGTCAAAGGCTTCTGTGCTGTTGCCACCACAGCCCAGATTGCCGAACAGGATTATATTCTGACTCCGGGCCGCTATGTCGGCATTGAAGAACAGGAAGATGACGGCGAACCTTTCGACGAAAAAATGGAACGCCTGACCACCGAACTTTCGGCACTGTTCGCAAAATCCCATGATCTGGAAAACGAGATCAAAAAGAACCTGAAAGCTATTGGATTTGAGGTGGAATGAAATGAGCGACGGGATGTTAAAGAAATATTATCAGTTTGAGTTGGGGCAGGTTTGCTCACGTTTAAGTAGTGGCAAGGGAATTGCAGCCAAAGAAATAAGCGAACATGGAGTATATCCTGTGTTTGGTGGCAATGGACTGCGTGGATATTCAGACAGAAAGAATTTTGAAGGTCAGTGTGCCATAATAGGTAGACAGGGCGCATTTTGCGGAAATGTGCGTTTCTTTAGCGGAGAAGCATACATGACTGAACATGCAGTCGTTGTGTGTGCAAATGAAAAAAGTGATATAAAATATCTATCATACCTTTTGGGAACCTTGAATCTTGGTCGTCTATCTGGGCAGTCCGCACAGCCAGGACTTTCAGTAAAAACTCTATCCAAGCAAGTTATTCAATTACCCGATATTTCAAAACAACGCCAGATTGCCAAAGTTCTTTCAGCCTTTGACGAAAAAATTGAGCTGAACACTCAGATAAACCATAATTTGGAGGGGATCGCCGCATGAAAATTGTTATTGTGACAATTTTTATGGCTTTGTGCCTGTTTCCTGCTTATGGAAACCATAATTTGGAAGAACAGGCAAAGGCTCTGTACGATCAAATATGGGATAATTACGACAGTGGCACTTGGAGTTCCGCAAAGGCAGAAGATCTGTTTGACATATCTATCGGAAAAACTCCCCCCAGAAAAGAATCACAATGGTTTTCTGAAAATGACAATGATATTGTGTGGGTTTCTATTGCAGATATGGGCCAATCTGGATGTTTTATATCAAACAGTTCTGAATATTTAACCCCAGATGCAGTCTCCAAGTTTAATGTAAAACGAGTTCCTGCTGGGGCTATCTTATTGAGCTTCAAACTTACTGTTGGGCGTGTCGCAATTACCGGTTGTGAGCTTACAACGAATGAAGCAATCGCTCATTTTCGGATGGAAGATTCAACAATAAGAGAGTATTTGTATTTTTACTTGAAACACTTTAATTATCAGACAATGGGGAGTACGTCATCTATCGCAACAGCCGTAAATTCGAAGATGGTCAAGGTGATGCGTATAGATATTCCTGCCAGAGAAACTTTGGAGAATTTTCATTCAACAGTTTTTCCGATGTTTGAACAAATAAAACAAAATCAGCAGGAAATTCAAACACTGGCACAGCTTCGTGACACACTGCTCCCGAAGCTGATGTCCGGGGAGCTTGACGTGTCGGAGGTTGAAGTATGAGCCAGAAAGTTTCGATCCGATTTTTTAATAACCGGGAAGTACGGGCAGCATGGGATGACTCCGCTAATCAATGGTTATTTTCGATTGCAGATATTGTCGGAGTTTTGACCGAAAGTGTAAATCCGAGAAAATATTGGAGCGTGCTGAAAACCCGCCTGAAAAAGTCTCATCCTGAGTTGACTACAAATTGTAGTCAACTGAAAATGACTGCAACCGATGGCAAACGGTATCTTACAGATTGTTTCTCGCAACAGGATATTCTCGTGCTTGTTGAGCATATCCCCAGCCGTTATGCGGTTCAATTTATCAAGTGGTTCACTTACAGCGATGATACCATTGATGGCAAGAGCCGTACCAAAGCCTATGCTCTTTTTGAAAGCGGACTGCTTGCCAGTCTGGAACCGGGCAGCGTAAAATGCCTGCAGCAGATTCACGCTTACCTTTTTGGCGGACTTTATGATTTTGCCGGACAGATCCGGGATAAAAACATCAGCAAAGGCGGCTTTACTTTTGCCAATGCCCTGTATTTTTCCACTATTCTGCCCAATATTGAAAATATGCCCGAAACCACCTTTGATGAAATCATCAATAAGTATGTTGAAATGAATGTGGCGCATCCTTTTATGGAGGGCAACGGCAGAAGCACCCGTATCTGGCTGGATCTGATGTTGAAACGCACGCTCAAAAAATGTATCGACTGGAGCAAGGTCAATAAAAACGCCTATCTCGAAGCCATGCGGAAAAGTGTTGTTGACAGTTCAGAGCTGAAAACTCTTCTCGAACCGGCATTAACCAGGAAAATCAACGATCGTGAAATGTTCATGAAAGGCATTGATTACTCCTATTATTACGAAAGCGACGATTCAACGCTTGAACCGGACCAGAAGGAAATCTAAATAGCAATTTAGCGGAGTATCCTGATATAATGTGCAGTTTACCTTAACCATCATAAATCAGGAGAAACAATATGAAAGAAAAATTGATGAAGGAAATTCAACAGGCAATGAACGGAAAATTGAGCGATCGCCAGAAAGAACAGCTGATGACCGCTATGCGGAGCTGTTTGCAAAAATATCAGATTTCCGAACCGGTCTCGTCAGTTGAAAATGCTCAGGAAGCGAATAATCGCCTGCTGACTATGTTTATTTCAGCCAAGCAAATAGAAGGCTGTTCCGGGAAAACCGTGATCTATTACCAGGAAACGATAAGCCGCTTTTTCGACTGGATCAAAAAAGAAGTAACACTGATTGATACTGACGATTTGCGGCTGTATTTGGCGGAGTATCAGCAGGGGCGGAATGTCAGTAAAGTGACTATTGACAATATACGCCGGATTCTTTCCAGTTTTTTTGCATGGCTGGAAGATGAGGATTACATTGTCAAAAGTCCGGTTCGTCGTATCCATCGGATCAAGACTGCAAAGATCATAAAAGAGGCGTTTACCGACGAAACAATCGAGGTTTTGCGGGACACTTGTTCAGAGGTTCGCAATCTGGCAATGGTGGAACTCTTGGCATCTTCCGGTATGCGTGTTGGAGAATTGGTCAAACTGAACAGAACGGATATAAACTTCAATGAACGGTCATGCATTGTTTTTGGCAAAGGAAGCAGTGAACGGGAGGTTTATTTCGATGCCCGGACCAAGATTCATTTGTGGCAGTATTTGAACACTCGCACAGATGATAATCCCGCGCTCTTTGTTTCGTTACGATCTCCACACAAACGGCTGGAAATTGGCGGCGTAGAGTTTCTGCTCCGGAAGTTGGGGCGTCTCGCAGCTATTGAAAATGTACATCCGCACCGGTTCCGCCGAACACTGGCGACTCGTGCTATTGATAAAGGTATGCCCATTGAACAGGTCCAGCGCCTGTTGGGGCATAAAAAAATTGATACGACCATGTGTTATGCTCTGGTCAATCAAAGTAACGTAAAAATTGCTCACCGGAGGTATGTGGGATGAATATAAAAAAAGTCAAACTGTCAGATGTATGTGTTGGCAAAGGGTGTTACGGCATTCCAGCTTCTGCTGTGCCATTTTCAGAAGAACTTTATACATATTTGCGTATAACAGATATAAATGATGATGGGACATTGAATCTCGCGGATAGGAAATCTGTTGATGATCCCAAGGCAAAAAATTATATATTGAAAGAGAATGATATTGTTTTTGCAAGAACTGGAAACAGTACAGGGAGAAGTTATTTTTATGATGCGCAGGATGGAGAGCTTGTTTACGCAGGATTTTTGATTAAATTTTCTCTTGATCCTCATAAAGTAAATCCAAAGTTTATAAAATATTATGCTATTTCGGAAGCATACCGAGGTTGGATCGCATCTTTTAACACTGGCAGTACACGTGGAAACATAAATGCTCAAACATACGCGAACATGGAAATTCCGCTTCCATCCCGTTCACAGCAGGATTTAACGGTTGATATTTTATCTTCTCTTGATTCAAAGATACGATGGAACGCTCAGATAAACCATAATTTGGAAGAACAGGCAAAGGCGATCTTCGATGATATGTTTCCGGGCATTACCGACGGAGATAGTTGCGTTGGTGATATTATTACTCCGAAACGTGGGAAAAGTCTGCTGTCAAAAGACGCTGTTCCAGGTGATGTTCCTGTTATAGCTGGCGGATTGGAGCCTGCGACTTTTCATAATGTATCCAATACGACCCCTCCTGTTTTGACAATATCTGCATCAGGAGCAAATGCGGGATATGTGAGTTTGTGGACAATTCCGGTCTGGTCTTCAGATTCGTCTTTTATTGATAGCTCTATGACTGGCAATGTATATTTTTGGTATGTGCTTTTGAAAAAAAGGCAGAAGGAAATATTTGATGCACAAACTGGATCGGCGCAACCTCACATTTATCCACAGCATATTGCACAAATGTCTCTTGCAAATATTTCAAAGCAGGACATTGAGGCATTTACAAATACAGTTAAGCCTATTTTTGACACGATTGGCGAAAATAAAAAGCAAAACAAACGCTTGGCCCAACTTCGTGATACACTGCTTCCGAAGTTGATGTCCGGGGAAATTGATGTGTCGGAAGTGGAAATCTAAATAGCAATTTAGCGGAGCAGAAAATTATGGGAAGAATTCGTAGAGTTGGTTCAGTAAAGCAAGAATTATTGCAAAAATCAAAAGAAGCTGCACTTTCTGCCGTTCAAATATTTAATAACCCTAATATTTCTTTTAAAGCTGAAACCTATATTGTCCTTATGATAATAGCCTGGACATATTTGTTACATGCATTTTATAGAAGCACAGGCATTGAATATCGCTATTTTCAAACTCAAGCCAATGGAAAAAGAAAATTTGATCGAACAAAAAATGGTGCATATAAATTCTGGGAACTCGAAAGATGTTTAAACGATGAATCCTCGCCATTAGATAAAGATACATCCAATAATTTACGCTTTCTCATTGGCATAAGACACGAAATAGAACACCAAATGACAACGCGTATAGATGATATTCTCTCCGCTAAATTTCAAGCCTGTTGTTTGAACTATGATGAATATTTAAGAAAATTATTTAATGACAGCACAATGCAGCGTCATCTATCATTTAGTTTGCAATTTTCATCTATTTCTGATGAACAAAAAGAAATGCTGTCTGACAAAAAAGATTTGCCAGGAAATATAAAGTCATATATTCTTAATTTTGATAAATTACTGTCTGATGTAGAATATGGATCTCCCAAATATGCTTATCGCATTCTTTTTGTTCCCAAAACGGCAAACAGAAAAGGACAAGCTGACCAAGTAATTGAATTTGTGAAAGCTGATTCTGAATTGGCAGAAAAAGTAAATGCTCACTACGCTGTCATAAAAGAAACAGAACGCCCTAAATTTTTAACTGGTCAGATAGTAAGTTATGTGCAGTCTAAAGGTTATGGAAAATTTAGGATGCATGAACATACCATGTTAGTTAAGCAAGAAGATGCTAAAAATACTGCAAAAGGATTTGGCGTAATGATTGCGGGAAAAGATTGGCGCTGGTATCAATCGTGGTTGGATTTTGTTTTGGACCATTGTCAAAAAAACAAATCGTTGTATGAGGGTCCAGTTTCATTAAAGAAAAGAGCATAAAATATGGCATATACAGAAGCAAATTATGAAAATGCGGTGATCCAGCTGATTGAGCAGCTCGGATATACCCATGTTTACGGGCCGGACGTTGTTCGGGACTATACCGATCCGTTGTATTCGGAGGTTTTGGAAGGGGCTCTTATCGCAGTCAATCCGGGTGTCCCGCAGGCGGCGATCAATGAAGCCTTGTTCAAACTCCGCAACATTGAAAACGGCAAGTTGGAACAGCGGAATATCATTTTTACTGATTATCTGCAAAATGGTATTGAGGTAGCCTATTTTCATAACGGCGAGCAGAAATATGAGCGTGTTCACCTGATCGACTATGCCCATATTGACCGCAACAGTTTTATTGTCGCCAATCAATGGACCTTTCAGGAACACTCCGAAAAACGCCCCGATGTGGTAATCTTTGTCAATGGTCTGCCGCTGGTCGTTATTGAACTCAAATCTCCGTCAAGAGAAGAAACCGATGCCTCGGAAGCATACCGGCAGCTCCGCAACTATATGCTGGAAATTCCGTCATTCTTTGTTTACAATGCTTTCTGTGTTATGAGCGATATGGCGGAAACCCGTGTCGGAACGATCACCTCCGGCGAAGATCGTTTTATGCAATGGAAAACCGTTGACGGCGAAACCGAAAGCACAGCCTTTGCTGACTTTAATGTGCTTTTTGAAGGAATGTTGGAAAAACAGCGTTTCTTTGACATTTTGCGGAACTTCATTTGCTTTTCCCGCGACAATGGCAATGATGCGAAAATCCTCGCTGGTTATCACCAGTTCTATGCTGTCCGCAAAGCGGTTGTTTCCACTGTTAATGCCACCCAAACCGATGGTCGCGGCGGCGTTTTCTGGCATACGCAGGGCAGCGGGAAATCCCTCTCGATGGTCTTTTATGCCCACTTGCTCCAACAGGAACTCAACAGTCCCACCATTGTTGTATTGACCGACCGCAACGACCTTGACGATCAGCTCTATGGGCAGTTTTCCAAATGTCAGGAGTTCCTCCGGCAAATTCCGCAACAGGCTTCAAGCCGGGAGAACCTGAAAGAACTTCTTACCAACCGGGAAGCAAACGGTATTATCTTCACCACCATGCAGAAGTTTGAGGAATCCGGTTCAGCCCTTTCTCAACGGCGCAATATCGTGGTTATGGCCGATGAAGCTCACCGGGGACAATACGGCTTTGAAAAAATCAATGAGGACGGTAAAATCCACATCGGAACCGCCCGGATCATTCGGGACAGCCGCCCAAACGCCACATTTATCGGTTTCACCGGTACTCCGATCTCACAAAAAGACCGCAACACCCGCGAGGTTTTCGGTGACTATATCGACATTTACGATATGACTCAGGCTGTGGAAGATGGCGCAACCCGCCCGGTGTTTTACGAAAGTAGAGTGATCCATCTGAACCTTGACCAGAATATCCTGAAGCGGATCGACGCAGAATATGAACTTCTGGCACAAAACGCAGAAAAACACGCCATCGAAAAAAGCAAAAAAGAGCTGGGCCAAATGGAAAGCATCCTCGGTGCGCCCCAGACCATAGAGGCTCTCTGCAACGACATTGTGGATCATTACGAAAACTACCGGGCGCAGGAATTGACCGGCAAAGCCATGATCGTTGCTTATTCCCGTCCGATCGCAATGGATATTTACCGGAAACTTCTGGAAATGCGTCCGGAGTGGAACGAAAAAATCGCAGTTGTGATGACTTCAGGCAACGACGATCCGGAAGAATGGCGCAGCATCATCGGCAACAAGTCCCGCAAAGATGAACTTGCTCGGAAGTTCAAAGACAACGACGATCCTTTGAAAATCGCCATTGTCGTTGATATGTGGCTGACTGGCTTCGATGTTCCCTCTCTGGCGACGATGTATGTTTATAAGCCCATGTCCGGACACAATCTCATGCAGGCGATCGCTCGCGTGAACCGTGTGTTCAAAAACAAAGAAGGCGGACTTGTTGTCGATTATGTCGGCATTGCCAGCGCATTGAAACAGGCGATGAACGATTATTCCAAGCGCGACCAGAGCAATTACGGCGACACCGATATTGGCAAAGCCGCACTTCCCAAGTTTCAGGAAAAACTGGAAGTCTGCCGGGATCTTTTTCATGGATTCGATTATGCCAACTTTATGGACGGAACAGATCTTGAGCGTTCCCAGCTTATTATTGGCGGCATGAACTTCCTTTCTGATCCCAAGGATCCGAAAAAGAAAGAGTTGTTTATCAAAGAAGGGCTGTTGCTCCGCCAGGCTCTTTCACTTTGTCGCAGTATCGTTCCGCAAAACGAACGTTATGAAGCAGCTTTCTTTGAAGCCGTCAGAACCATGCTGACCCGTATTACCGGCAACCCCAAGCATTTCTCATTGAAGGAGATCAACGAACGGATTAATGAACTGCTGAAACAGAGTATCAAAAGCGATGGTGTCATCAACCTCTTTGCTGACATAAAAGAGGGATTTTCGCTTTTTGATCCGAAGTTTCTGGAAGAGATTTCCAAAATGAAGGAAAAGAATGTTGCTATTGAAATTCTGAAAAAACTGATAGCAGAACAGGTTTCCGTTTATCGTCACACTAACGTCGTAAAATCAGAGCTCTTTTCAGAGAAACTCCAGAGAGCTATGAACGCATATCTCAATGGTATGTTGACCAATGAAGAAGTGATCGAAGAACTCAAAAAGATGGCTGCCGAAATCGCAGCTGCCGTTGACTGCAGTAATCAGTTGGGATTGTCCGTTGAGGAAATTGCTTTTTATGATGCTCTGACAAAACCGCAAGCGGTGAAGGATTTTTATGACAACGATCAGCTGGTGGCAATCACCAAAGAGCTGACAGAAATGCTCCGTTCAAATAGAACCGTTGACTGGCAGAAAAAAGAGACAGCCAGAGCCAAAATGCGTTCAATGGTAAAACGCTTGCTGAAAAAATACAAATATCCACCCGAAGGTCAGGAAGAAGCTCTGGAAACCGTAATCAGCCAGTGCGAAATGTGGACGGATAATACTGAACTGGTAATTGGATAACACAGGGAAGGAGATTTTTTGAATGGCTGAATTAATATCACAAGAACGTTTTGAAATATGGGATCAGTTCATTGAACGCTGGCCTATAGAAAAATTGTGGGCAATAACAGTGGAGGAATATAACACACTCGGTAGCAAAGATAGCTTTTGTTATTGTGGAAAAAAGGCCGAAGATTTGGGTTCTATTTGGGACAGTTCTGCTTTCAAATTTGGTGTTTTTGGGTTCGATCCGAACGCAAAAGCGCAAAGGATGAAGGTGCAGGTTTCTTGAAAAGTGATAAATACAAATGGCTCGAAAAATACGGAAAATCAGCGAGCGAGGCTTAAAAAAAATCAAAGGAATAATCCTTTCCATTGTAAACGCTGCTGTCGAAGGGAATCTTTCTGTTATTGATGCAGCCGATTTAGGGCATACCACAAAATGAAAAATTGCTTTTTTATATCAAAAGAAAACTGACATAAAAATTCCCTGCATTTACTTGGAAGATAGGTTAAGAGCATACGCGGAGTGTTTTGAAAAAGATATTCAATCGTCGAAAATCTACAGACAAATACTTGAACGAAAACCAAGCGGAACAGATATATTTTCTTTTTCTCAGAATTTATGGTCTGAGGTTGAGAAAAAGTATACAAACGCCTAGCTTATTGCGCCGGGAGAAAACGCATATTTGCTGGATGACTTTATCAGTTTCAATATGATAAAAATAGGGTGGAATGAAGTAGGTGATCTTTCAAAATTCGGTAGCAAAAAATGATTAACGCTCATACTTCTTTTGTTATAGTAAATGCACGCTACCTTTGAAAAAGACCGTGCATTTACTTTTACAATCGTCACACCATCCGCAGTCATAAAATTTTCATCGCTAAAAACTTGAATTTACCGTAATACAATGATATATTATATTTGTATTAAATGTATATTTAACAAGTAGTCCTCACGAGCAGCTCAATTAAGGTAAAATGTCGTTTCATGGTCGGCATCCTTTCTTGTTGCTTCAAGGTTGAAGCAGATATTCCTTGAAAAAGCGGAGTTCCGCCTCCGCTTCGGAGTGAACCTTACCGCAGGCACTGCACTGCCACCTCTTCCACCGTCACATCGAACTGGCCTGCCGTCTTGTGGAATGAAATCACGATCAGGAACCGGTCCAGCTTCGCGAATTCAGGGGAATTCAACACATACTCCCCCGCCTTCTCCGCCGGCACGATCTGCACTTCGGCGAAGTTCGGCTGCCCCTCGTCGCGGCGCGCGCCGAATACGATCACGCCGGATTTCGCATTGCCGGGAGCGCCGGCCAGCCGGATCAGCAATCCCGACGCCCTGCCCGGAGCCGGATTCTCCACCGCGTGCTTCACCACCGCATAGGTCCGGCCTCCGGTCACGCAGCGCATCGCCGGCCTGCCGCCGACGGTCACCAGTTCCATTTGCTCCGGTCCCGGATTCCCGGCGTCGAAGCCCGGCCACGCCTGCCGCAGCGCCGCGCTGTCGGCAGCCTGCGCAAAGCCGTCCACCACCAGCTGCTCCGCCGCGACGACGGCAATGTCATCAACAGCCGCCGTCAACGATCCGCCGGTCTTGTTGAACATCAGCAGCACCGCAAATTTGTCCAGCTTTCCAAGCCCGGCGACCGGAACCGTGACCGTCCGCGCCTCGCCGGAACGCAGCGGAATCACCATGCGGCCGAGGTCGGCGCCGCCCTTGCCGGCGCGCACCGCCACAGTCAGCACCGCATCCGCCGGATTCGAGGCGTCGCCTTTCACGGCCAGCCTGATCCCGGCGGCCTTCGCACCGAGCGGGTTTTCCATCTCCCGGTAGAGCAAAGAGTAATCGCGCGCCGCCGTCACCTGCATCGCCTTGCCGTTCAATGTGCCGAATCCGACCGACTCCGGCGCGGGATTGCCCGCATCGAACTCCAGCCAGACCCGCCGCAGCGCCGCGGCGTCCGGGTAAGCCTCGAAATCCTCCGCCGCCAGCAGCAGCGGCAACAACAGCATCGGGAACAGCTTCTTTTTCATCGTTTTAACTCCTTGTCGTCTTTCTGACCACCAACGGTGCGTTCAGCAACTGGGATTCCACCGTTTTCCCGGCGAAAAGGTCCAGCATCATCCGGGCCGCCAACTGCCCGATCCGCTCCTTGGGCTGCGCCATCGTGCTCAACGGATAGACCATCTGCCTGGCCGCGATCTCCAGATCGTCAAAGCCGATGATCGCCAGCTCCTCCGGAATCCTGCGCCCCAATTCCAGCGCCGCCCGGATCGCCCCCAGCGCCGCCACATCCGACGCGGCGAAAAGCGCGGTCACTTCGGGATGCGCCGTCAGCAGTTCCAGCGCCGCCTCCCGCCCGGACTCGATCGACATGAAACACTTGCAGCAGCACTCCGTTCCGAGCCGATGCGCCCGCATCGCCGCATCGAAGCCGCGATGGCGCGCGACCAGTTCGGGCGACTCGTCGTCATGGCCGATAAAACCGATTTTCCGGTGGCCGAGCCCGATCAGGTGCTCGGTGGCTTCGCGCCCGCCGGTCAGGTTGTCCACCATGACCGCGTATTCGCCGAATTCGGCGAAATGGTTCATCACCTGAATCACCGGCACGCCGATCGCTTTCAGGCTCTCCGCCAGTCCGAGCTGGTGGCGTTGCGGATACAGGATGATGCCGTCCACATTGCGCTGCATCAGCCGCGACAGCACCCGCCGCTGCCGGTTTTCATCGCAATCCAGCGAATCGAGCAGCAACGTGAAATCGTGTTCTCCCGCCACTTCCTCGATACCGGCGATGATGTTGCCGAAAAAACTGCTGTTCAGGTACGGCACCAGCACTCCGATAAAGCTGCTGCGGTGGGTGACCAGCGACCGGGCCGCGACATTCGGCGTGTACCCCATCCTGCGGGCGGCCTCCTGAATCTTCTTGCGGGTTTCGAGCGACAGCCGCCCGGTGCCGTTCAGGCCGGTCGAAACCGCTTTGACCGACAGCCCCAGCTCCTGCGCGATATCCTTCAGAGTTACCGTTGAATTCTTCCTGACCATTCCTGATTCCAATTCTGCTTCATCGTTGTAGCACATGAATAATTATACCCGATTTCACGGCAAAAAGCAAGAGGCAAAAGTAAAATTTTCCATTTTTTTCGATGTTTTTGCCGCTGCCTGCCATTTCCGGGCGCTTGACTTTCCGATATAACTGGCTATCTTCTTTTTATACAGGGTTCCGAAGTTTTCCGGGAGAGGAAATGAAAAAGAGCAATGTTTACAGCATACCGGCCCTGAAACGGCTGCCCGCCTATCTGCGGGAACTCAAACGGCTGCAGGCAGAGGGACAATTGCGGGTCGCCAGCCCGGCGCTGGCCCGCGCCCTGCACATCGACACGATCATCGCCCGCAAGGACATGGAGATGCTCGGCGTGGTCGGCTCCCCCGGCGTCGGCTTCCGGGTGGAGGAGCTGATCGACGGAATTGAAACCTTCCTCGGCTGGAAGAACAGCTCCGAAGCGTTTCTGGTCGGAACCGGCGACTTCGGGCGGGCGCTGCTGGGCTACTCCGGATTCGCCGCCTACGGGGTCAGAATCGTCGCGGCGTTCGATCCGGACCCGGTGGAGGAGGGGCTGGAGATTCACGGGGTCCCGGTATTCGGCCTCTCCCATTTCGCCCACTATACCGGCCGCCTCGGCATCCACATCGGCATTCTGTGCGTGCCGGACGACGACGCCCAGAAAATCGCCGAACTGATGGTGGATTCCGGCATCCTCGCGATCTGGAACTTCACCGCCCACACGTTGCAGCTCCCCGAACACATCATCCGCCAACGGGTCAACCTCGGCGGCGATCTCGCGGTACTGTCGGTCAAACTCGCAGAAAAACTCCGGGAACGCAAGGAGAATCCATGAAGCACACCATCGTGATCTGCATGGGCAGCAGCTGTTTCGCCCGCGGCAACAAGCGCAATTTGAAAATCATCGAGGAGTATCTCGCCGGACACCGGATCGACTGCACGCTGACCGGCCGCGGCTGCGTCGGCAAGTGCCGCACCGGCCCCAACCTCAGCATCGACGGTGAAAATTTTGAACGGGTCGACTCCGAATCGCTGATCGACCTCCTCGAAGCCAAACTCAAGGAGCGGTAGACCATGACCCACGCCTATCCGGTTTATACCATCGAAGCCGAATGCCAGGATTGTTACAAATGCGTCCGCCACTGTCCGGTCAAGGCGATCCGGGTCCGCGACGGCCACGCCGCCGTGATTCCGGAGCTTTGCGTCGCCTGCGGCAAATGCGTCGAAGTCTGCCCGGTCAAGGCCAAGCAGGTGCGCAACGGCACCGGGCGGCTGCGGCTGCTGCTCTCCGAACCAGCTCCCGTTTACGCCTCGCTGGCGCCGTCGTGGGTCAGCGAATTCAAGAACGTGACCTCCGGCCAGTTGATCCGGGCGCTGAAGCAGCTCGGTTTTGCCGGAGTCAGCGAAACCGCGCTCGGCGCGCAGCTGGTTTCGGCGCAGGTCGCCAGGGAACTCGATGGCGGCGTGACCGGGCTGCTGCTCTCGTCGGCCTGCCCGACCGCAGTGGATTTCGTGCGCAAATACCTGCCCCCTCTCGCCGGCTGCATCACGCCGGTCGGTTCGCCGCTGATGGCGCACGCCCGGATGCTGCGCAACCGGTACGGGGACGGGATCCGGGTGGTTTTCATCGGCCCCTGCATCGGCAAGAAGAATGAGGCGGACCGCAATCCGGAGCTGCTCAATCTCGCGGTCACCTACCCCGAACTGCGCCAGATGTTCCGCGAGGCTTCGATCGATCCCGAACGGCTGGCCGCCGATCCCGCCGACGGATTCGTGCCGGAAACCGCCGAGGAAGGTGCGCAGTATCCGGTCGAAGGCGGCATGAACGACACCATCCGGTTCCAGACCGCCGATGCCAAAGTCCACTACGCGACGCTGACCGGACTCGACAACCTGAAACTGGCGCTCGGCGGCCTCGAAGGAATGCCGGAAGGAGAGGCGGTTTTCGTCGAAATGCTCGCCTGTCCCGGCGGCTGTGTGCACGGCCCCTGCGCCGAACATGACTCCCCCGGCCTGCTCGAACGGCTGCGGGTGCTGCGCCACACCCGGTGGCCCGACCGTCCCCGCGAACGCAGCACCTCCGGCAGCATCCATGCAGAATTTTCCGGCGACGCAGTCGCCGCTCCGGTTCCGGCGGGGAACGATATCGTCGCGGCGCTGCGGAGCATCGGCAAGACCCGTCCAGAGGACGAACTCAACTGCGACGGCTGCGGCTACGACACCTGCCGCAACTTCGCGCAGGCGCTGCTCTCCGGCCACGCCGAGCCGTCGATGTGCGTTTCCTACCTGAAAAAACAGGCGCAGAAAAAGGCGAATGCGCTGCTGCGCAGCATCTCCTCCGGCGTGGTGATCGCCGACAAAAAGCTCCAGATCATCGAATGCAACCGCAATTTCGCCGAGCTGTTCGGTGCGGATACGGTCGAGGCCTTCGACGCCTGCCCGGGGCTGGCGGGGGCCGACCTGAGCCGGATCGTCCCCTTTTACGCGCTCTTTGAATCCTCGCTGCAGAGCGGCCGCGATGTGCGCCGCGATTCGCTGAAGTGCGGCAAGCGGCTTTTCAACGTGAACATTTTCAACATCGAGCCGGGCGAGGTGATCGGCGCGGTGATGTTCGACGTGACCAGCACCGAACTGCGCCGCGAACAGATCGCCGCGCGCGCCCGGGAAGTGATCGACCGCAACCTCGCCACCGTGCAGGAGATCGCCTGCCGCCTAGGCGAACAGATGGCCGATACCGAGCTCCTGCTCCGTTCCATCGCCGACGACTACGCCGATGAAACCCTGATCCCGCCCGAACCGCCGCCGGAGGAACAGCCGTTATGAATCTGACCACCGGCAACCTCTTCATCGACACCGGCTTCTGCCAATGCTGCCACTTTCAGGAAAAGGCCTGCGGGGATGCGGTCGCCTTCAAGCGGATTCCGGCCGAAGAACGGCTGCTGGCGGTGCTGGCGGACGGACTGGGACATGGAGTAAAGGCGAACATCCTCGCTTTGATGACCACCACGATGGCGCTGCGGTTCAGCGCGGAGGACCGCGAGATCGTCCACTCCGCCGAAATCATCATGGATGCGCTGCCGGTCTGTCAGGTACGGCAGATCAGCTACGCGACCTTCACCATCGTCGACACCCGCCTCGGCGGCGTGACCCGCATTGTGGAGATGGGGAATCCGGAATTCCTGCTGCTGCGGCACGGCAGGCCGTTCCCGGTTGAAGGGCGGGAGTTTTCCTCGCCCAAATACCGCGAACGCGCCATGACCGCCTATACTTTTCAGGCCCAGGCGGAAGACCGGGTCCTCTTCTTTTCCGACGGGGTTACGCAGGCCGGGCTCGGCACGCCGCGTTTTCCGCTCGGCTGGCGCGGCTCCGGCGTCGAAGAATACGCGGCGGAGCAGGTGGCGGCCCAGCCGGATATCTGCGCACAGGAACTTTCCGAACGCATCCTGCGCGAAGCCGTCGCCCACGAGCCCGGCCAGCGTCCCGCCGACGATATCTCCTGCGCCTGCCTTTACTTCCGCAAACCGCGCCGGATGCTGCTGTTCACCGGCCCGCCGTTCGATCAGGCCCGCGATGCGGAATGCGCCCGCACCTTCCGCGAGTTCGAGGGGACGAAGGTGATCTCCGGCGGCACCTCCGCCGAAATCATCTCCCGCGAACTCGGCCGGCCGCTGACCATCGACCTCGACACCGTCAGCGGCGACCTGCCCCCGCTTTCCCGTATGCCCGGCGCCGATCTAGTCACTGAAGGCATCTTCACCCTGACCCGCGCCGCCCGCTATCTGGAAAACAATGAGTTCAGCAAGCTCGACCCCGCCGGTCGGCTGGTGGAGCTGATGCGCCGCAACGACATCATCGAATTCCTGGTCGGGACACGGATCAACGAAGCCCATCAGGACCCGAACCTGCCGGTCGACCTCGAACTGCGACGCAACATCATAAAACGCCTCGGCGCCGTGCTGAGCGACCGGTATATGAAAGAGGTCCGCATCCATTTCGTATGACGAGCGCAACGAAGCTTTCCATCACGGCTGCGGAAGAAAGTGCGAATTCCATATCCGCCATTTTTCCGGCGTCATCTCCCATTCGCAATAGATCGCGCAACCGATGTAATTTCCTCCCGGTTCCGCCGCCTGAATTCCGGCAAGCGCCGAGGTCAGGTTTTCCACCTCCGGATTATGATAACCGGAACCCGCATCCTCATAGGCCGGCACACCGAGCAGCAGCTTGCAATTGCCGCCGGTCGACATTTCCTGCAATTCCCGCGTCCACTGCGTCATCAATCGAATATAAAATTTTTCCAGCTTAATGGCTGTATCGTACATCATCACCGCCATCTGGTCGGAACGTTTTGCAACTTCGGCAAGATACGGCAACTCCCAGTGGACATCCGCATGGGGATGCCAGCGAGTCGGCGGCGGATAAGCGGCTACACCGAGGATCCGCCCTTTCAGGACCGGCCGCAGTTCATCCAACAGCAACAGAAAATCGGAATTGCCGGAGGGAAGCGGTTCAATATTGACCTGAACGCCGGCCAGACGCGGGTGCTTCTCCAGCAACTCCTTGACGGATGCAGCGAAACCGTCGCGCCAACGCCGGTTTTCAAGCCGCGCGGACTCCCCCAGAACGCCGCCGATCCACGGAATCACCTCAATGCCGAACTCCTGCGCCGCATCCAGAAAACGTTCCATCTGCGCATCGTCATAAGGAGCGATCGCGCCGTTGAATTGCGCCGGGCAGAGATGCGGATACACAAACCGGATATGCTGCGACTGCAATTGCCGCATCAGTTCCGTGAGCTTTCCGGAACTACGAAAAAGTTCCGGCTCACGGGAATTCCGTTCAAACCACGAGTCATCTCCCAGCCATCCATGTCCCAGCCACACGGCATTCTGACCCTGATCGAACTTTCCCGCCGCCTCAGCAATTCCCGGAGTCCACAACCAGTACAGCAATGCGGGAATCCCGAGCAACACACTCAATGCAACAGCAATCCGCAGCAGGCTTTGCCCCAATTTTTTCAACCAAGCATACCGTCCCATAATCCACACACTCTCGACGAATCCCAATCTTCCAACCGCTTCCAATATACCGCCGCACTCCAGAAAATACAATTCCTTTGCCGCTCCGTGCCCTTCCG